>Ga0116193_1000512_pt1 | contig 36369 bp, 36 predicted proteins | sample AD_UKC115_MetaG_FD_89892 | JGI IMG/M metagenome (GOLD analysis project Ga0116193, IMG submission 89892) | Active sludge microbial communities of municipal wastewater-treating anaerobic digesters from Hong Kong - AD_UKC115_MetaG | ecosystem: Engineered > Bioreactor > Anaerobic > Digestate... | reverse complement strand
TGAATTCCCTCGCTTCATCCGTACAGCATGCCGGATGATGATTTCGAACGCCCGAGTAGTGGGCTACCCGACGTGGTGCCGAACGGCTGGGGAACCGGCCGTCAGCGCTTTTTCTCCAGGGCCCCGGCCGCGGCCTGGGCCCATTCCCGCCACTGCGCCGCGCTGGCGCGGGCCTCGGCGGCCTCCTTGGTGCGGCCGGCCGCCTCGGCCTTGGCGGCCTGGCTCTCGAACTGCTCGGCACGGGTCACGAACTGCTGGGCGCGGGCGGCCGCCTCCGGGTCGGTGCGGTCCGCGTCGGCGGCGTCGCGCACCTTCTTCTCGACCGCACGCAGTCGGCGCTCGAGGTCCGTGCGTTCGCGCGGGACCTTCCCCAGCGCGTCCCACTTGTCGGTGAGGGCACGCAGCGCGGCGCGGGCCGCGTCGTGGTCGGTCGTGTCGATCCGCTCGGCCTCGACCAGCAGTGCCTCCTTCGCGGTGGCGTTGGCGGTCAGCTCGGCATCCCGCTCGGCGCTGACGGCGTTGCGTGCCGAGAAGAAGGCGTCCTGGGCGGCCTTGAACCGGTGCCACAGTTTGTCGTCGACGTCCTTGGCGGCCCGGCCCACGGTCTTCCACTCGGCCAGCAGGGCACGGAAGGCCGCGCTGGTGGCCGCCCAGTCGGTGGATCCGGTCAGCTCCTCGGCCCGCTCGCAGAGCCGTTCCTTGGCGGCGCGCGCGCCGGCCCGCTCACGGTCCAGGTCGGCGAAATGGGAGCCGCGGCGGCGGTTGAACGTCTCGCGCGCCGCCGAATAGCGCTTCCACAACGCATCGTCGGTCTTGCGGTCCAGACCGCTGACGGTCTTCCACTCGTCGAGGATCGCGCGCATCCGGTCGCCGGCGGACTTCCATTGCGTGGCGTTGGCGGCAAGATCTTCGGCCTCGGCGGCCAGCGCCTCCTTGCGTGCGATCTGGGCGGCGCGGTGCTCATCGCGCCGGGCCTTCTCCTCGGCGGCCGCCGTCTCGGCATGGTCGGCGATGGCCGACAGCCGGGTGGCCAGGGCATCGATATCACCGAGAACACTTGCGGTGGGCAGGGTTTCGGCCAGCGTTGCCGCCGCGGCCTTGATCTTGCGCGCATCGCCCGTGCCTGATTGCAGTCGCCGCTCCATCAGCGCGATCTCGGTCGACAGGTCGTCGAACCGGCGGCCGAAGTGGGCGTAGGCGGCCTCGGCATCGCCGGCCTGCCAGGATCCGATGACGCGCTCACCCGCGCTGCTGATCAACCACACCGTGCCGTCGTCGTCCACCCGGCCGAACCGGTGCGGATCCGACGCCGGGGCGGCGGGGGCGACCGGAGGGGCGGCGGCGCTGGGGCCGGGGTGTGGGCCGGGACGAGGCCCGGGCCGGGGTACCGCGGAGGGGAGGGGCACCTCGCCGGGAGCGGGATCTTGCGTTGTCATGAAACACCTACCCTCCACGCGGAGGTCGCCCTCCCGCACCTGCCGCGCGACGCGGCGCCTGTCGATTGCAGTCTCGAGAGTATTCAAACAGGTCGGGCGTCCGCACGCGGCCATGTCCCTGGTTCTGTCCGGGGTCGATCACAGGCACCGCCGGATGGATGAGAAGGTCTGCAGTCATGGGATCAGCCGGCATCGCCGCAGTGCTCGCCCTGGGCGCGGCCGTGTTCATCGCGATCGGCGATGTGATGCACCAGCGCCAGGCCCATGAGGTGACGGACGAACCCGTCGGGCACGTCGAGCTGTTCCTCCGGCTGCTGCGCGACCGGCGGTGGTGGTTGGGCTCGGCGGTGTCCGCCATCGGCTTCGGGTTGCAGGCGGCGGCCCTCGGACTGGGTTCGGTGCTGCTGGTGCAGGCCCTGCTGGTGACCTCGCTGCTGTTCGCGCTGCCGATCAACGCGCACCAGCAACACCGGCGGCTGACCCGCGCGGAGTGGACGTGGGCGATGCTGCTGGCGGCATCGGTGCTGGTGGTCGTCACGGTCGGCAATCCCACCGCCGGTCATTCGCGGGCGTCGCTGGCGACCTGGGCGGTGGTGACCGGCGTGCTGGGCATCGTGCTGGTGGTGTGTGTGGCGGCTGCCAACGCCGTCGGCGGCCCGCTCAGCGCGGTTCTGCTGGCGATGGTGTCGGGTGCGCTGTGGGGAGTGTTCGCGGTGCTGACCAAGGGTGTGGTGCACCTGCTCGGCGACGGCATCGGGCCGCTGCTGCGCTCCCCGGAGCTCTACGCCTGGGCCGCGGTCGCCGTCGCCGGCACCGCCTGGCAGCAGTCGTCCTTCCGGGCCGGCGCCCTGACCGCCTCGCTGCCGACGATGGCGATCGCCGAACCCGTGGTGGCCTCCGTACTCGGGGTGGTGGTGCTCGGGGAGACCCTGCGCCCCGGGGACGCGGGTTGGGCGGTGTTGACGGTGGCCGTCGTCGCGCTGGTGGCCTCGGTGGTCGGGCTGGCGCGCACGGAGGCCGTGGCGGCCTGACCGTGGGCTAGCGTGTCCTGCGTGTTGAGCGCCGTTGCGATCATTCCGTCGGCGCCGGTCCTGGTGCCCGGACTGGCCGGGGCGGCCGCTGCCGAATTGACCGACCTGTATGCCGCGGTGCGCGCCGCCGGTGCGACGCTCCCGCAGCGGTGGATCGGCATCGGCGCCGACCGGGCCGAGGATCGGGTGGGTCCCGACGCGGTGGGCACTTTTGCGGGATACGGCACCGACGTACCCGTCGCGATGTCGCCCGATGCGCACACCACGACGGCGATGCCGCTGTGCGCGCTGATCACCGGCTGGCTGCGCGGAGAGATCGCTCCGCGAACGGTATCCGAAACACGTTGTTATCCAATATCATTGGAGCTGCCGTTGGCGATGGCGTGCGGACGGGCGCTGCGCGCGGAGATCGACGAGTGCGGCGAACCGGTGGGTGTGCTGGTGGTGGCCGACGGGGCGAACACGTTGACTCCGTCGGCGCCGGGCGGCCACGATCCCGACTCGGTCGCCGTGCAGACCGCGCTGGACGACGCCCTGGCCACCGGCGACACCGGGGCCCTGGCCGGGTTGCCGGCCGGGGTGATCGGCCGGGTCGCGTTCGCGGTGCTGGCCGGCCTGGCCGGAAACGGCCCGGCGGCGGCGCGTGAGCTCTACCGGGGCGCGCCGTACGGCGTCGGCTACTTCGTCGGCGTCTGGCAGCCGTGAGCACCCGGCCGATCGCCGTCATCGGGCCCACCGGCACCGGGAAGTCGGCGCTGGCGCTCGAGCTGGCTGAACACCTCGGCGGCGAGATCGTCAACGCCGACGCCATGCAGCTCTACCGCGGCATGGACATCGGCACCGCCAAGCTGGCTCCCGCCGAACGCCGCGGCATCCCGCATCATCAGCTCGACGTCCTCGACGTGACCGAGACGGCGACGGTGGCGCGTTATCAGCAGGCCGCCGCGGCCGACGTCGAGTCGATCGCGGCGCGGGGCGCGGTCCCGGTGATCGTCGGCGGATCGATGCTCTACGTGCAGTCCCTGCTGGACGATTGGGCGTTCCCGGCGACCGATCCGGATGTGCGGGCCCGCTGGGAGGCCCGGCTGGGCGAGGTCGGGGTGGCGGCCCTGCACGCCGAGCTGTCCCGCCGGGATCCCGACGCGGCCGCGACCATCCTGTCGACCGACGGCCGCCGCATCGTGCGCGCTCTCGAAGTGATCGAACTGACCGGCGCGCCGTTCGCGGCCTCGGCCCCGGTGATCGGCGCGGCCCCGCGCTGGGACACCCTGATCGTCGGATTGGATTGGGACACTGCGATTCTCGACGACCGGCTGCGGCGCCGTACCGAGGCGATGTTCGGCCACGGCCTGGTCGACGAGGTCCGCACCCTCGAGATGGCCGGCCTGCGCCGGGGGGTGACGGCCGCGCGGGCGCTGGGGTACGCGCAGGTGCTCGAGGCCCTCGACGCCGGTTCGGACGGCCGCGAGGCCGAGGAACCCACGTTCGTCGGGACCCGGCGCTACGTGCGCCGGCAGCGGTCCTGGTTCCGCCGCGACCACCGCGTCCGCTGGCTCGACGGCGCGGCCGGCGACCTGCTGAGCGCGACCGTCGCCGCGTGGCGGCACGTATCCTGATCAGGTGAAGTTCGCCAAGGGCCACGGCACGCAGAACGATTTCGTCCTGCTGCTCGACACACCCGCCGGGGTCGACCTGACGCCGGCGGCAGTGGCGGCCCTGTGCGACCGGCGCCGCGGCCTGGGCGCCGACGGGGTGCTGCGCGTCACCGTCGCCGGAGCGGCCCGCGACGCCGGGGTGTTCGACACCCTGCCCGAAGGGGTCGGCGCCGACGACTGGTTCATGGACTACCGCAACGCCGACGGCTCGGTTGCCGAGATGTGCGGTAACGGGGTCCGGGTGTTCGCGCACTATCTGTGGGCCGCGGGCCTGGAGCGGCGCACGGAATTCGTCGTCGGCACCCGGGCCGGGGCGCGCCCGGTGGTCATGGAGCACTACGAGCCCGTCGAGGCCGAGGTCACCGTCGATATGGGCAAGGCCGCCCGGCTCGGCGACGGGGTCGCGACGGTCGGCGGCAGGCGGTTCAGCGGACTGGCCGTCGATGTCGGCAACCCGCATCTGGCCTGCGTGGATCCCGGCCTGACGGTCGAAGCGCTGGCCGCCCTCGATGTCGCGGCTCCGGTGGAGTTCGACCCCGCCCAGTTCCCGCACGGCGTCAACGTCGAGGTGCTGACGGCTCCCCGCAACGGTTCGGTGGACATGCGGGTGCACGAACGCGGCGTGGGGGAGACGCGGTCGTGCGGCACCGGCACGGTGGCGGCCGCGGTGGCCGCCCTGCACTCGCTGGATGCCGACACGGGCGCCCTGACGGTGCGGATCCCGGGCGGGCAGGTCGAGGTCACCGTGACCGAGGCCACCAGCTATCTGCGTGGACCGTCGGTGATCCTGGCCCACGGTGACATCGACGACGGCTGGTGGCGGTCCCAGGCGTGAAATTCGTTCGCGCCGGCGCGGCGGCCGTGACACCATCGGAAACCGCATGACTGATTACTCGGATCCCACCTACAAAGACCCGACGCTCGGTGAACTGGCCCTGGAAGACCGCGCCGCGCTGCGCCGCGTCGCCGGGCTGTCCACCGAACTCGAAGACATCTCCGAAGTCGAATACCGACAGCTTCGGCTGGAACGCGTTGTGCTGGTGGGTATTTGGACCCAGGGCAGCGCCGCTGACGCGGATGCGAGCCTGGCCGAGCTGGCCGCGCTGGCCAAGACGGCCGGCTCGGAGGTGCTCGAGGGCCTGATCCAGCGGCGCGACAAGCCGGATCCGTCGACCTACATCGGGTCCGGCAAGGCCCAGGAGTTGCGTGAGGTGGTGCTGGCCACCGGCGCCGACACCGTGATCTGCGACGGCGAACTGTCACCGGCCCAGCTGACGGCGCTGGAGAAGGCGGTCAAGGTCAAGGTCATCGACCGGACCGCGCTGATCCTGGACATCTTCGCCCAGCACGCGACCAGTGCCGAGGGCAAGGCCCAGGTATCGCTGGCCCAGATGGAATACATGCTGCCGCGGCTTCGTGGCTGGGGTGAGTCGATGTCGCGGCAGGCCGGTGGCCGGGCCGGCGGTGCGGGCGGCGGAGTGGGTACCCGCGGGCCGGGCGAGACCAAGATCGAGACCGACCGCCGGCGCATCCGTGAGCGAATGGCCAAGCTGCGCCGTGAGATTCGCGACATGAAGAAGATCCGTGACACCCAGCGCAGCGGCCGCCGGCGCAGCGAGGTCCCGTCGATCGCGATCGTCGGCTACACCAATGCCGGCAAGTCCAGTCTGCTCAACGCGCTGACCGGGGCCGGGGTGCTGGTGGAGGACGCGTTGTTCGCCACGCTCGAACCCACCACGCGCCGTGGGCAGTTCGACGACGGCCGGCCCTTCGTGCTCACCGACACGGTGGGTTTCGTGCGGCACCTGCCGACCCAACTGGTCGAGGCGTTCCAGTCCACCCTGGAGGAGGTCGTCGACGCCGACCTGCTGGTGCATGTGGTGGACGGCTCCGATGTGGATCCGCTGGGCCAGATCAACGCCGTGCGCGAGGTCGTCAACGACGTCATCGCCACCCATGACACCAAGCCCGCGCCGGAGTTGTTGGTGGTCAACAAGATCGACGCGGCCGGGGATCTGGCGCTGGCGAAGCTCCGGCGGGCACTCCCCGGTGCGGTATTCGTCTCGGCGCGCACGGGTGAGGGTCTGGAGCGGCTGCGCCAGCGGCTCGGCGAGATGGTCGAGCCCACCGACGTCGCCGTCGACGTCACCATTCCCTACGACCGGGGAGACCTGGTGGCGCGCGTGCACGAGGTGGGCCGGGTGGATGCCACCGAACACACCGAGGGTGGTACCCGGATCAAGGCGCAGGTGCCCGTCGCGATGGCCGCCGCGCTGCGCGAGTTCACCTCGTAACCCGCTCACCCCCTCGCGAGCTCACCCCCTCCGCGAGCTCACCCCTCCGCGAGCGGCCGTGTCTGTACGCGACACGCCGTGGTGTGCTGTACAAATGCGGACGCTCGCGGTCGAGGTGGCTACCGAACAGAGACCAGCTTCGCGACGCCGCGCATCACGATCCGGCTGACGGTGTGCTTGGCCGCATCGACCCGCGACGGCTTCGGCGGTGCTGCAGCGGTGCCGAGGCGGGGGAACAACGCCAGGGCGTTGTTGCGGTCGATCGCGGCGCGGGTGGCGCTGTCCAGCGAGTAGTTCTCGAGTTCCCCGGCGAACAATTGGGACGCCGGAAGAGGTGCGAAGGGGAAGTCGGAGCCGAAGGTGACGTGCCCGGGTTGGGCGAACGCCAGCAGCGACGGCAGCGCGGCCGGGCTCGACGACAGTGCGGTGTCGAAGTAGAACGAGGCGAAGTCGTCGAGATTGTCGGTCAGGCTGGCGCCGGTGTCCCCGAAGATCGACAGTGCCATCCGGTGGCTGGCATACGGGACGAAGCCGCCGGCATGACTCAGGATGAACCTGATGTTCGGGTACCGGCGCCGGATCCCGTTGCGCACCAACAGGTATGCCGCACGTGTGGTGTCGAGCAGGAAGTCGGCGGCGAACGGCAGCACGCCGGGAACCACCGGACCGGGCAGTTCGGCGGGGTGGATGAACACCACGGCTGCGCGTGCGTCCAGGGCGGCGAACAGGTCGTCCTGGCCGTCCTGGCCGAGGTAGGTTCCGGCGTTGTTGGCCAACAGCACCACACCGTCGGCCTGCAGATCATCGAGTGCGCGGACGGCTTCGGCCACCGCGCGGTCGACGTGCGGGAGCGGAACCGTCGCGAAAAGGCCGAACCTGTCCGGGTTCTCGGACACCACACTGGCCAGCTGGTCGTTGACGTCGCGGGCCAGTGCGGCGGCGTCGGCGGCCGCGGGCAGGAAGGTGGTGCCCGGCGTCGACACCGACAGGATCGCGGTGCTGACATCCAGGGCGTCCATCGCGGCCAGGGATGCCTCCGGACTCCAGTCGGGCAGCTCGCGCCCGCCGGCCGCGTCGACGCCGGCCCTGCGGAGGGCTGCGCGATAGTCGGCGGGGATCGCGTGGTGATGGGTATCGATTCGGGACACGTGGGTGCCTTTCAGTTGTCGGGGATACCGGTCCCGGCCAGCGCGGGCACGACGTCCTCCCGGTGCAGCAGGGACGCGGCGCCGGTCTTGAATTGTTCCAGCTTGGCGATGACGGTCTGCCCCTCCCTGGTGTGCCCCCAGATGCTGATCCCCTGATGGGTGGTGGGCTCCCAGGTGGTCTCGTCGACGACGATCGGGTTCCACCCGACCTCCCATTCGAAACCGGACGGCGTCATCGCGTAATACGACAGCTCCTTGTCGTTGGTGTGCTGCCCGACGCCGAGCGCCATCTCGAAGCCGAGTTCGCGGACCCGCTGATACGACGTGGTCATGTCGTCGAGTTCGGCGACCTGGATGTTGAGGTGCTGGACGCGGGTGCGAATCGGGTTGAGCGGCAACCGGTTCACCGCCGCGATGGCCACCGAATGGTGCCGTTCGTTGACCCGCAGGAACCTGATCTTGAACTTCAGTCCACTGATGGTCTCGTCGATGAAGTCGCTCAACCGGGCGTCGAAGACGGTGTTGAAATAGCCGCGGACCTGGTGCGGCTTCTTGGTGGTCAGCGCCACGTGGCCCATTCCCGAAGCGCCGGTGACGAATCCGCCCCGGCTGACCATGTCGAGTGGGGCGTCGGCGATCTCGGCCCGGACGAAGATCTCCTGGTTCAGGCCGTTGGGCCCCGGGAATCGGGCGAGGCGTTCGACACCGCGCAGCGCGGCTTCCTCGGCGGTCCCGGTGGTCACCGGGACGCCGTGACCGGTCACCCGGGCCAGGACGTCGTCGAAGGTGGTGTGGTCGTCGAGTTGCCACCCGAGTGCGGTGACGTCCTCGGCGGGTCCGCGCTGCAGCAGGAACCGGCACCGGTGGTCGTCGAGCCGGAACCGGGTGACGTCGGGCAGCGCGTCGTCGTAGTGCATACCGATGGCGTCGCGGCCGAACCGGCGCCAGTCGGCGAACTTCTCGGTCTCGATGACGACGTAGCCCAGGTGCGTGCGGCCGAAGATGTCAGACATGGGCCAGCCTCGAGTCCGATCCCAGGAAGTCCAGGACGAGTTGGTTGAACAGTTCGGCGCGCTCCCACTGCATCCAGTGCCCGGTGTGAGAGGTCATCACCAGTTCCGCGTTGGGCATCGTGTTCAGCAGCAGCGGACCGCCGGCGGGCTTGTTGACCTTGTCGTCACGGCCCCACAGGACCAGCGTCGGGTTCGGCAGAGCCTTCAGGCGCGGGTCCCGGGTGAGGTCCATCCGCCAGAGGGTGCGCAGCGCCAGCGGTCCGGACGGGCGGCGCAGCGGTGGATTGGCCACGACGTCGGGATCGATGGACGCCTGATAGCGCACGTCGATCAGATCATCGGGCACCGCGGCGCCGTCGTACACCAGGTAGGTCCGGATGAACGCCTCCAGCTTGGCGCGGCTGGGCCCGTCGCCGCCGTAATAGCCGAACAGGCTGTTGAGGCCTGCGGTCGGCAGACCGCGGGTGGTGCCGATGCCGCCGGGGCCCATCAGGACCAGCCGCCCGACGCGGTGCGGGCTGTCCAGCGCCAGGCGCAGAGCGGCGGCGCCGCCGTAGGAATTACCGATCAGGTGGGCGGTGTCGATGCCCAGGACGTCGAGCAGGCCGCGGATGGTGTCGGCGAGACCGCCGAAGGGATCGGACTGGTCGAGCTTCTTGGTGGATCGGCCGTAGCCGGGCATGTCGGGAACGATCACCCGGAAGTGCGCGGCCAGCGCGCCGATGTTGCGGGAGTAGTTGCTCACGCCGGAGGCGCCGGGGCCGCCGCCGTGCAGGAGCACCACCGCTGGCCCGGTGCCGGCCTCGGCGTAGAAGATGGGCCGGCCGTCGACGGTGACGGTGTGTTCGCTCAGGGTGGTGGTGCTACTCATGCGGGAACTCCATTTCGGGCGGGGGTTGGGATGCTCAGTCCTGCGGGCGGAGCGGGTAGAGGTTGGCCGGAATCTGCTGCGGCGTAGATGAATCCGTCCGGACGGACGACGACGGCCCTGGCGTTCTTGCTGCGCAGCCAGGCGGTCAGCGCACCGGTGTGATCGTCGACGTCGCGACCGATCTCGATGATCGGAGCACCGGCCCAGGCTGCTGCGCCCGCGGGGGCGGCACCGATGTGCAGGATGGTCCACTGCCGATCGAGGACGTCGTCGAGCCGTTCGCGCCGGCCGTCGGCGGTGACCCAGGGCTGCGGGATGAGCCAGCCCACGGCGCGGTCCGTACGGCGCGCGCGGGCGAAGAAGCCGTCACCGTACCGAGCGTCGGGAATCCAGAACACCTTCTGACCCGCCACGGCGGAGCCGGGGATCCGGGTGACGGTGCCGAGTACGAAGTTGCGTACCGCGGCGACGGCCCGGCGCCGTTCGGTGATCACCCGACCGACCAGCACCGCGCGCCGGGTGACCTCGGTGACGTGTGGTTTGCGTTCGGCCTCATAGGAATCCAGCAGGGTCTCGGGTGCCCGGCCGGTGAGCACCGCGGCCAGTTTCCAGCACAGGTTGGCCGCGTCGCGCACACCGGCCGACATGCCCTGCCCGATCCAGGGCGGCATGGCGTGGGCGGCATCGCCGGCCAGGAAGACCCGGCCCACCCGCCACCGGTCGGCGGTCCGGACGTGGTGGCTGTAGACCACCGCCCGCAGGACCTTCACGTTGTCCTCGGTGATGCCCTGGCCGTGCAACACCTTCCACACGGATTCGTCGCTGACGAGGGTCTTGTCGTCGATGCCCGCCGGCGCCGGGAACTCCCAGCGGTGGTGCCCCAACGGAGTCGGGCAGTCGACCACCGGCTGTGCGGGATCGCAGTGAAAACGCAAGCGGTCGTGGGCATCCCACTCTTGCAGCACCTTCGTGTCGATCACCACCCAGCGTTCGCTGTAGGTCTTGCCGGAGTAGCCGACGCCGAGCAGGCCGCGGGTGGGGGAGGAGCCGCCGTCGGCCGCGATCACATACGACGCCCGGATCTTGCGGACGGTGTCGGCGCGCAGGTCGGCCAACAGCAGTTCGACGTGATCGTCCTTGTTGGCCGCCCGCAGTGATTCGTGCTCGAGCAGGATCTCCACATTGCCGAACCGGGCGACCCCTTCGCGCAGCACCTGATCGATCGCCGGTTGGTAGATGAACTGCTGGGGCGGATGCCCGCACCCGCGGCCCGCGATGGTGGTCTCGTAGAACGCATTGCCGTCGGCGCCGACCCACGCGACCGGCCGGTCCGGCAGCATGTCCTGCTGCAGCCGGTCGGCCAGGCCGACGGACTGCCAGATCCGCATCACCTCCTCGTCGGTGGAGATCGCGCGGGCGCGGCCGTAGATGTCGGGATCGCGCTCGATCACCAGCACCCGCAGGCCCAACTGGCCCAGGAGATTGGCCGCGGTGGCGCCGGTCGGGCCGTAGCCAACGATCGCGACGTCATAGGTCGTATCGCTCACTTCTTCATCCATTCGTTCGGCGCCGGTGCCGGCGTGGGGTTGTTCTGTAGTGATCAATACGGTAATGTAGCGATCGCTACAGAGTCAATAGTCCGGCTCGAACTCATGCCAGTGAGGAAGAATCAATGACCGATCCCGGCGATTACCCGGTGGCCATCATCGGCTCCGGCAACATCGGCACCGACCTGATGATCAAGATCCGGCGCAGCGACGGGCCCCTGCGCGTCGCCGCCATGGTCGGCATCGACCCGAACTCCGACGGGTTGGCCCGGGCCACGCGTCTGGGGGTCCCCACCACCGCCGGCGGCGTCGACGGACTGCTCGCGATGCCGGAGTTCGCCGACATCAAGCTGGTCTTCGACGCCACCTCCGCCGGCGCGCACCGGGCCAACTGGGCGAAGCTGGCACCGACCGGGGTGCGGATGCTCGACCTCACCCCCGCCGCGATCGGGCCCTACTGCGTGCCGGTGGTCAACGTCGAGGAATGCCTCGACGCGCCGAACCTCAACATGGTCACCTGCGGCGGCCAGGCCACCGTTCCGATCGTCGCCGCGGTGTCGGAAGCCGGGATCGTCTCCTACGCCGAGATGGTCTCCTCCATCTCGGCGCGGTCGGCCGGGCCCGGAACCCGGGCCAACATCGACGAATTCACCGAAACCACCTCGGCCGCACTGCAAACCGTCGGCGGAGCGCAGCGCGGCAAGGCCGTCATGATCCTCAATCCGGCCGATCCGCCGATCATGATGCGCAACACGGTCTACTGTCTGGTCCCGGACTCCGGCGGCGATCCCGACCCTGGCGCCATCGAGTCCTCGATCCTGGACATGGTCGACCGGGTCAGCGCCTACGTGCCGGGCTACCGGCTCGAGCAGCGCGTCCAGTTCGAGACCTTCACCGCCGACGCGCCGCTCTACATCCCCGAGACCGGGAAGTTCACCGGCACCCGGGTGACCGTGATGCTGGAGGTCACCGGCGCCGCGCACTACCTGCCCGCCTACGCCGGGAACCTGGACATCATGACCTCGGCGGCCAAGGCGACCGCCGAACGCATCGCCGTACACGAAACCGAAAAGCTGGGAGTCGCACGATGATTGATCTGTATGTCAGCGATGTCACGCTGCGCGACGGCATGCACGCGATCCGGCACCAGTACTCGGTCGGGCAGGCTGTGGCGATCGCCACCGCACTCGATGAGGCGGGCGTGGATTCCATCGAGGTCGCGCACGGCGACGGCCTGGCGGGCTCCAGCTGCATCTACGGCTTCGGTGCGCACACCGACCTCGAGTGGATCGAGGCCGTCGCGGGAGCGGTGCGTCGCGCAAAGGTCGCCACCCTGCTGCTGCCCGGCATCGGCACGGTGCACAACCTGACGGAGGCCTACCGGGCGGGGGCTCGGGTGGTCCGGGTCGCCACCCACTGCACCGAGGCCGACATCTCCGCCCAGCACATCGAGGCGGCCCGCGAGCTCGGCATGGACACCGTGGGCTTCCTGATGATGAGTCACATGACAACCCCGGATGCGCTGGCCGCCCAGGCCAAACTCATGGAGAGCTACGGCGCCACCTGCGTCTACGTGGTGGACTCCGGCGGCGCGATGACGATGCGTGACATTGCCGAACGTGTCGATGCGCTCCGCCAAACCCTTACGGCAACAACCGATATCGGGATCCATGCGCACCACAATCTGTCGCTGGGCGTGGCCAACTCGATCGTCGCCGTGGAGCACGGCGCAACCCGCGTCGACGCGTCGTTGACCGGGATGGGCGCCGGGGCGGGCAACGCCCCGCTCGAGGTGTTCATCGCGGCGGCCACCAAACTCGGCTGGCGGCACCGCTGCGATCTGCATGCGCTCGAGGATGCCGCCGACGACCTGGTCCGGCCGCTGCAGGACCGGCCCGTGCGGGTGGACCGCGAAACGCTGACGCTGGGATATGCCGGTGTCTACTCCAGCTTCCTGCGCCACGCCGAAGCCGCCGCTGCCCGCTACGACGTCGACGCCCGCAGCCTGCTCGAGGAGGCCGGCCGGCGCGGCATGGTCGGCGGTCAGGAGGACATGCTGGTCGCCATCGCGCTCGACCTGACCGCGGCCGCCGCCCGCCCGAACTGACCCGGCGGCGTCCGATGGCGGTGTACTGGAATCCTGGGCAATAGTGATCGGCACGGAGAAAGGGAGTGGACGTGAGCGCCGACAAGACCACGCAGGCCGGCCGGCGGCGCCGCCCGGACGGCGAACTGTCCCGTCAGCGCATCCTGGACGCGGCCACCGAGATTGCTGCCGAACGTGGCTACGAGGGCACCAGCATCGGGGCCGTGAGCGCCAAGTGCGGTCTGCCCGCCAGTTCCATCTACTGGCACTTCAAGGACAAGGACGACCTGATCGCCGCGGTGATCGAGCGGAGCTTCGGTTCGTGGTTGGCCGCGTGGGAGCTGCCGACGGATCTGACGAATCCCGAAGAGGCCTTCGCCGAGATGGCTGCGCGGATCGCCAAGGCGTTCCTGGATTCTCCCGACTTCATCCGGATCGGCCTGATGCTGGCGCTGGAACGACGCCCCCTGGAGCCCCGCGGGCGGGAGATGTTCGTGCAGGTGCGCGACCGGGTCAATCAGCGGCTGCTCGGAGCGGTTCGCCAGTTGGCACCCGGGTTGACCGAGGCCGACGTGCATCAGTTGGCGACCTACGCGATCGCCGGAGCCGACGGACTGATGGTGGCCAAGGAGATCGGCGGCGACGCGGTCGACCTGGTGGCCATGTTCGAACTGCATGCCCGGGCCGTCTACGGGCTGGCGCAGCGGATGAACGCCCAAGACGGCACATGATCACCCGATGCTGCGCGATCATGGGCTTGCCATGACCGGACCGGACAGCAACGACAACGACAACGACGACCAGGCCGACGTCGAGCAACTCGCCGACGCTCTGCTGGCCGCCGCCGAGGACAGCGCCACCAACGACCCCGGGCCCGGCGAGGTGGTCTCCGAGGTCTGGCGCAACGCGGCATTCGCGCTGCGGCGCCTCGGCATCGACTTCATGCGCCGGTACAACCGGTTGGAGGTCACCGTCGAGCCCGAAACCCTCTCGGGGCCAGTCCTTTTCGTGGCCAATCATGGGTTCGGGGGCATCTTCGACCTGAACGTGTTCGCCACGGGCGCCGCGATGGAACAGATGCAGCTCGACCGTCCGGTGACCATCCTGACCCACCAGCTGGCATGGACGATGGGAATCGGGCCCCTGATCGAACCCGTCGGTGCGCGGGTGGCCAGCCGCCGATCCGCAGAGGAGGCGTTCGCCCGCGGCGAGCACGTGGTGGTGTACCCCGGGGGTGACCTCGACGCGGCGAAGGCATGGGATGACCGCAACCGCATCATGTTCGGCGGACGCCACGGCTACGCCCGCCTCGCCATCGACAACGGCGTGCCCATCGTGCCCATCGTGACCGCGGGCGCCGGCGAGTCACTGTTCGTCATCTCCAGCGGGGAACGGCTGGCCCGCGCCACCCGCATCGACAAACTCCTGCGCCTCAAAGCGGCACCGATCAGCGTGTCGCTGCCGTGGGGGATCAACGTCGGCGCCGTCGGCCTGCTGCCCTACCTGCCGTTGCCGTCCAAGATCGTCACCCGGGTACTGCCGGCGCAGGTGGCCGGCGACGGTGAGGACGCCACGGACTTCGCGGCGCGGGTCGAGACGGCCATGCAACGCGCACTCACCGAAATGACCGTGAACCGAAAGCCACTCATCGGCTGAGCCGCGGGCCGTCTGTTATTTTCTGGCGATGCGCGTTTGCCCGGGGGGTCGGCTTCGCCGTCGCATGATGGCGGTGACGTCGGTGTTGTGTTTGCTGATCATGGTCGTCGGCTCGCCCGTCACCCACGCGGAGCCGCCCCCGCCCGGCAGCGCCGGCTACTACCAGCCGTATGTCAATGATTTCACCGGCATGGAGGGCGCCTGGACCGCCGAGAAGGATGGCCCGCTCCCGCACAACGAGGTGCACATCGACTGGGATGTGCCGATCACGATGAGCGACGGCACCGTCCTGAAGGCGAACATCTATCGCCCGATGGACGTAGCCGGCCCCGCCGAGCGGGCCGCGGGCGGCGGCACGGTGGTCACGGATCGGCTCCCCGTCATCCTCAACATCACGCCGTACACCAAGTGGTTGATGGCCGTGGCCGCCAAGGTGGTCAACGCCCCCGGGATCCAGGACGGCATCCTGCGCGGCATCGGCAGCCTGGAGAGCTCGGACCCGGCGCTGAAGAACCTCATGCAACTGCTGCAGACGCTGGACAGCGGCCTGGTGCAACTCGTGGGGGCCGACAAGCGGTTGGTGCGCAGCGGTTACGTCTGGATCGACGTCGACGTCCGTGGCACGGGGTTCTCCGACGGGATGTGGCAGCTGACCGGACCGCGCGAACAGCAGGATGCGCTCGAGGTCATCGATTGGATCAGCAAGCAGGACTTCAGCAACGGCAAGGTAGGGCTCACCGGATACTCCTACGACGCGATCAGCGCGCTGCAGGCCGCCTCGCACCGGCCGCCGGCACTCGGCGCGGTATTCGCGGGTAGCCCGGCCACCGACCTGGTCCAGGACGTGGCCGGCCGCGGTGGTGCGCTGAACATCGGGTTCCTGCCGTTCTGGTTGTGGGTTGTCAACGGGACCAAGCGAATTCCCGATGTGCAGGCGATGTTGCAGGGCAACTACGAGCAGGTCTACCGGCAGTGGATCGATGACCGCGCCGCGGACCCCACGACGATGTCCGAGGCGCTCTATACGGCGTTGAACGCCCGGACCGTCGACGAACTGCGTGCCTCGCCCGGGGCGTCGATGCTCCTGGACGCCGACGGGCCGTGGCGGCGGGCGACGCGCACCGACATGGCCAACATCAACGTCCCGACCATGATCACCGGTGCGTGGGGAGATCTGTTCCGCAACGCGGAGTTTCGGTCCTATCAGGATCTGACCGGCCTGGAGCCGGGTAAGAAGCAACTGATCCTCGGACCGGGCTACCACATCACGGCGGCCGGTGGGTTCGGGAAGCGCGACGCCCCGCCGCGACTGGACGTGCTGCAGAAAGCGTGGTTCGACCACTGGCTCAAGGGGATCGACAACGGTGTCGAGAACCTGGGCCCGGTTCTCGAGCAGATGCCCGGAGCGCAGGGCTGGCAACGAATCTCACAATTGCCGCGGCCCGGGATGACCAACCAGCGGATGTATTTCAGCAGCGATATCAGCGGAACGGCGTTCCGGACGCAGCACGACGGTTCGCTGTCGGCGGCGCCACCGGTCCAGCCCGACCAATTGACCGTCCGGGTCGGGGTTGCCAGCCTGTGTTCCGACATGACCAACACCCAGTATCTCGGGATCAGCGCGATCCTGATGGCGTGCGCGCAGGACGAGCGGCCGCACGAGATCGACGGCCTGACCTTCACCAGCGCGCCGGTCACCGTGCCGACGGTGATCTCGGGACCCGTTGCCGTGCACCTGAACACGCACCACGAGGGGACCGATGGCTTCTGGATGGCCACGGTCAGCGACGTCGATCCGGACTCCGGCAACTCGCTGCCGCTCAGCAGTGGCTGGGTGGTCTCCTCGATGCGCAAGGTCGATGAAGCCCGTAGCAAGCGGGGCCCCAACGGCGACTACGTCGATCCGATCCAGGCCCTGGATCTGGCAGGCGGCTATCAGCCGGTGACGCCCGGCCGGCCGACGGTCATGGACTTCGGGACGTACCCGTTGGACGCGGTGCTGCAACCGGGGCACCGGCTGCGGGTCAGCCTCTACAGCAGCAACTACCCGTCGGCGTTGCCGCCAATGCCGATGATGATCGGGGCCGGGCTCACCCCGCCGCCCTACGATGTCCGCGACGCGGTCCTGCTGTTCACACCGGGCAACACGTTCTATCCGGAACATCTCGATATCGACCCGGCCGCACCGAGTTGGGTGAGTATCCCGGTCAGCGACCCCCTGCGGTGAGCGCGCGCCGCGTTCACTACGGATGTAGAGAGCCCCGGGACTAGACTTCCGGCTCGTGCGACGGAAGCCGAACCCGCAGCAACGACGTCGCGAACTCTGCGACACGGCGATTCGACTGATCGCCGGCGACGGGCTCAAGGGCGTCAGTCATCTGAAGGTGGACCGCGGCGCCGGCGTGCCCGAGGGCACCACGTCGTTCTATTTCCGCACTCGCGCGGCGCTGCTGCGGGCCGTCGCCGAGCGTGTCGCCGAGCTGGACCTGAAGGATCTGACCGCCGCGACGTCGGAGCCGTCCGGACTGGCCGACCTCGTGGCCCGCTCGGCCACCGGTCGGCGCCGGACCAGGACGAAGGCCCGCACCGAACTCGCGCTGGAGGCCGCCCGTGATCCGGCCCTCGCGAACGCCCTGCGTGCCAATACCGAGAGGTTCTTCGAGCTGATCCGGGCCGACGTGCTGCGGTTGCAACCGGCGGGCGGTGAGATCAGCCCGACGGTGGTCGACGCGCAGACCTATGCGGTGATGATGTTCATCAGCGGGGTGATGCTGACCCGTTCCAGCGGCGGGGACGGGGTGCGCACGGCAGCCGAGCTGGATCGCATTCTCGCGGGCATCGTCGCGGGTGTTGCGCGGCAACATGATTCGTTGCCGTAGCGCTGTTGCGCCAGCCGGCGGGGGTCGGTGACCCGACGGTGGCAGGGGCGGGGCGGGGCGGGGCTAAAATAGAAATTAGGATCTAATTCTTGTAATGTGCCGGGCATGGGTCTCAGAGGCGAAGCCGCGATCGTCGGCTTCCATGAACTGCCGTGCGTGCGGATGCCGACGGGCACGCCGGAATTCACCATCGAACAGTGGGCGCGGCTGGCGGCCGCCGCGGTGGCCGATGCCGGCCTGTCCGTCGAGGACGTCGACGGACTGGTCACGACGGGGGTCTTCGAGTCGAACATCTTCGTGCCGTCGACGGTGGTCGAGTACCTGGGCCTGAAGGTCAACTTCGCCGAATATGTCGACCTCGGCGGGGCCAGTGCCGCGGCGATGATCTGGCGCGCCGCGGCCGCGATCGAACTGGGGATCTGCGAGGCCGTGCTCTGCGCCATCCCGGCCAATTTCCTGACCCCGACGCATCCCGACAGGCCGCTGGACATGACCGAGGCCATGTATTTCGGTGCATCGAGCATCCGCTTCGGCTCGCCGCAGGCCGAATTCGAGATTCCCTACGGCTACCTCGGGCAGAACGGGCCCTATGCGCAGGTCGCCCAGATGTACGGCGCCGCTTACGGTTACGACGAGCGCGCGATGGCCAAGATCGCTGTCGACCAGCGGGTCAACGCCAACCACACCCCCGGCGCGGTGTTCCATGACAAGGCGATCACCATCGCCGACGTACTCGCCAGCCCGGTCATCGCGTCACCGCTGCACATGCTCGAGATCGTCATGCCCTGCATGGGTGGATCGGCGGTGCTGGTCACCAGCGAGCGGCTGGCCCGGCGGGCCCGCAACCGCCCGGTCTGGATCCGCGGCTTCGGCGAACAGGTGCCCTACAAGTCGCCGGTGTACGCGCCGGATCCACTGCGTACACCGATGTCCGACATCGCGCCCAAGGCTTTCGGGATGGCCGGACTGACGCCCGCGGAGGTCGACATGGTCTCGATCTACGACTGCTACACCATCACCGCGCTGCTCACGCTCGAGGACGCCGGCTTCTGCGAGAAGGGCAAGGGCATGCAGTTCGTCTCGGGCCACGACCTGACGTTCCGCGGCGACTTCCCGATGAACACCGCCGGCGGGCAGCTGGGCTACGGCCAGCCGGGCAACGCCGGCGGCATGCATCACGTGTGCGACGCCACCCGTCAGCTCATGGGCCGCGCGGGCCAGACCCAGGTTCCCGACTGCAACCGCGCGTTCGTCTCTGGCAACGGCGGTGTGCTCAGTGAACAAGAAGCCCTGATCCTGGTGGGGGACTAGAGACATGAACATGACCCGGCCGCTTCCGTTGCCGACACCGACCACCCAGCCCTACTGGGACCGCCTGAGCCGTCACGAGGTCTGGATCCAGTTCTCCCCGTCGCTCGGCCGCTATGTGTTCTACCCGCGGGTGCTGGCACCCGGAACGCTGGCCGACGATCTGGAGTGGCGCCAGATCTCCGGGGCCGGCACGCTCGTCAGCTTCACCGTCGCCGAGCGCCCGGTGGCGCCGCAGTTCGCCGACACCGTCCCGCAGATCCCCGCGGTGGTCGAGTGGGCCGAAGGCCCCCGTTTCGCCACCGAGCTGGTGGACGTCGACCCTGCCGAGCTGCTGGTCGGCATGCCCGTGGCGCCGGTATTCACCGACCACCCCGAGGCCGGTGTGACGCTGCTGCGCTACACCGCACAGCGATAGGACCACGCGCATGGTTATGGCGCTGAGCGACGAACAGATCCAGATCACCGACGCGGTAACACGATTCATCGAACGGCACGCCACCCTGGAACAGCTGCGACCGCACTTGGAGGCGTGCGCGGCAGGGGAGTTGCCGCCGTTCTGGACCGAGCTGGTCGCGCAGGGCTGGCAGGCCGTACAGGTGCCCGAGGAATTCGGCGGACAGGGCGGCGAGCTCGCCGACGCCGCCTGCGTGCTCGACGCCGCGGGTTACGGGCTGCTCGCCGGGCCGCTGCTGCCCACCCTCATCACCGGTGCGGTCGCCGCCGCCGCCGACCCGGGCCCAGCGGCGCACCGGCTGCTCCGCTCGATCGCCGAGGGTCGGCCGGCGGTCACCGTGGCCCCCGACGCCGGTCAATTGCGCTGCACGGCAACGGACTCCGGCTGGATCCTCGACGGCTCGGCCGGGCCCGAGATCGGTCTGCCGGGGGCCGGTCAGATTCTGATCAGTGCCCGCGAGCAGGACGGCCGGGTGCGCTGGTTCGCGCTGGCCGGCGACCGCCCCGGTGTGCAGGTAGTCGCCGACACCCCGACCGACCTGACCCGCGCGGCGGGCACCCTGCGCGTCGACGGTGCGGCGGTCTCCGACGCCGACGAGATCACTGGGCTGGATATCGTTGGTGCACAATGCATCACGATCGCGCTCAGGGCTGCCGAAGCCGCCGGAATGCTGCGCTGGTGCGTGGAATCCGTGGTCTCCTACCTCAAGGTCCGGGAGCAGTTCGGCCGCCCGATCGGGTCGTTCCAGGCGCTGCAGCACAAGGCCGCGCAACTGTTCGTGCACAGCGAACTGGCGACCGCCGCGGCCTGGGACGCCGTGCGGGCGATGTCGCAGGCCCCGGCCCAGCAGCGGGTCGCCGCGGCAGGAGCCGCGATCGTCGCACTGGGGCCACTTCCCGAACTCGTCGTCGACACCATGACCATGTTCGGCGCCATCGGTTACACGTGGGAGCACGACCTGCATCTGTACTGGAAGCGGGCCATCAGCCTGGCTGCGGCCACCGGGCCCACCGCCGGGTGGTCGCGGGGCCTGGGCGACCTCGACAGCCCGGCCCGCGATTTCGGCATCGACCTCGGCGAACTGGAGGATGCCGAGTTCCGCGGCCGGATCGCCGCCGCGCTGGACGCCGCGGCGGCGCTGCACAACGAACACCCCGGCAAGCAGAACCCGGAGTACCCGAAGTTCCGGACCGGGCCGCAGCGCACCCAACTGGCCGAAGCCGGTCTGGTGGCACCCCATTTCGCGGAGCCCTGGGGGCTGGCGGCCTCCCCGGCGCAGCAGCTGATCATCGACGAGGAATTCGACAAGCGTCCATTCCTGATCCGGCCGTCGCTGGGCATTGCCGAATGGATCCTGCCGGCGATCCTGAACGGGGGATCGCCGGAGCAGCGGGCGCGCTTCGCCGAGTCGACGCTGCGCGGTGAAACCTGTTGGTGCCAGCTCTTTTCCGAGCCCGGCGCGGGCTCGGACCTGGCGTCACTGTCCACCCGGGCCACCAAGGTCGACGGCGGATGGACCATCCGGGGCCAGAAGGTGTGGACGTCCTCGGCGCAGCTCGCCGACTGGGGCGCGCTGCTGGCCCGCACCGACCCGGATGCCCCCAAGCACAAGGGCATCGGCTACTTCCTGGTGGACATGAACACCCCGGGCATCCGGATCCGGCCCCTGCGGACCGCCAGTGGTGACGCGCATTTCAACGAGGTCTTCTTCGACGACGTCTTCGTGCCGGACGCCATGCTGGTGGGTGAACCGACCGCGGGCTGGTCGCACGCGTTGTCGACCATGGCCAACGAGCGGGTGGCCATCGGCGCCTACGTCAAGCTGGACAAGGAGCGTGAGCTGCGCGCTCTGGCCGAGCGGGCCGGGGCCGAGGGTGGCGACATCCGGCGGGCACTCGGGGAGGTTCGCGCGCATTCCAATGCCATTGGTGCTCTGGCGGTTCGGGACACATTGGGCCGGCTGGCCGGACACGGCCCGGGTCCGGCGTCGAGCGTCGGCAAGGTGGCCACCGCGCTACTGACGCGCCGGGTGACCGCCGCCGCGCTCGAACTGTCCGGCCGTGCGGCCATGGTCGGCGGCCCCGACCAACCGGCGGTCCAGCAGAGTCTCTTCATGCCCGCGGAGGTGATCGGTGGCGGCACGATGGAGATCCAGCTCAACATCATCGCGACGATGATCCTCGGGTTGCCCCGCCGATGACCACCACCGGTGCGCCTGCGGACCTGCCCGACTACAAGCGGGTGCGGCGGGCGCAGATCGTCCGCGCCGCCATGGACGCACTCAAGCGCGGCGAGTACGAGCAGATCCAGATGCGCGATGTCGCCGAGGCCGCCGACGTCGCCCTCGGCACTCTGTACCGGTACTTCAGCTCCAAGGAGCACGTGTACGCGGCGGTCCTGATGGAGTGGGCGCAACCGGTCTTCATTGCGGGGCAGGCTGATTCGCGCCTGGACGAACAAGGCCTGCGCGACAAGGTCCGCGGCATCATCGACAGCTTCGAGCGCCGGCCGGCGTTCTTCAAGGCCTGCATCATGCTGCAGAACACCACCGATCCCAACGCCGGACAGATCATGCGGCAGTTCGCCGACACCGCGCAGCAGACCCTGGCCGGGGACTTTGCGGCCCTGGGCATCACGGCGCCCGACGATGTGGCCGTCATGTTGTGGGGGATCATCAACACGATGCTGAGCGGGCATGTGCTGCACGGGCATCCGATGGCCGATGCCTACCGCATCGTCGACGCCTTCATCGACCTGGTGGTGAGATCGGCGGCCCCGCGGCGCTAGAGGTCTGACCGGCGCTCGGCGAGCCGGCGGCGGATTTACCCGATACCGGGGGTATCGACCAACCGCTCGGTCGGTTATCGTCGGGGCCACAACCCACGACATGGAGGTGACGATGGCCGCAGCAGCGACCTCGGTGGTGAAGTACAACCGCACACTGTTCGAACCGGAACACGACTTGTTCCGGGAGTCCTACCGCGCATTCCTGGACAAACACGTCGCGCCCTTCCACGAGCAGTGGGAGAAGGACAAGATCGTCGACCGGGGGATCTGGCTGGAAGCCGGAAAGCAGGGATTCCTCGGCATGGCGGTGCCCGAGGAGTACGGCGGCGGTGGCAACCCGGATTTCCGGTACAACGTCATCCTCAACGAGGAGACCACCGCGGCCCGGTTCGGCGGGCTGGGTTTCATCCTGCACAACGACGTCGTCGCGCCCTACCTGCTCAGATTGGCCACCGACGAGCAGAAGCAACGCTGGCTGCCGGGATTCTGCAGCGGCGAACTGATCACCGCCATCGCGATGACCGAGCCCGGCACTGGCAGCGACCTGCAGGGAATCAAGACCCGCGCGGTCAAACACGGTGACCACTACATCCTCAACGGCGCCAAGACGTTCATCACCAATGGCATCCATTCCGACCTGGTGATCGTGGTGGCGCAAACCGATCCCGACAAGGGGGCACTGGGCTTTTCGTTGCTGGTGGTCGAGCGCGGCATGCCGGGCTTCGAACGCGGACGCCACCTCGACAAGATCGGCCTGGACGCCCAGGACACCGCCGAACTCTCGTTCACCGACGTCAAGGTTCCGGTGGAGAACCTCCTCGGCGAGGAGGGGCAGGGATTCGTGTACCTGATGCAGAACCTGCCGCAGGAGCGAATCAGCATCGCGAGTGTGGCGGCCGCGGCGATGGAGACGGTGCTCGAGCAGACCGTGCAATACACCAAGGAGCGCAAGGCATTCGGTAAGCCGATCGGCAGTTTCCAGAACACCCGATTCCTGCTGGCCGAACTGTCCACCGAAGCCACGGCGGTCCGGATGATGATCGACGAGTTCCTCAGGCTCCATCTCGACGAGAAGCTCACCGTCGAACAGGCCGCAATGGCCAAGTGGTACAGCACGGAGAAGCAGGTTCACCTCATCGACCGTTGCCTCCAATTGCACGGCGGCTACGGATATATGCGCGAATATCCGGTTGCCCGGGCGTATCTGGATGCCCGCGTGCAGACCATTTACGGCGGCACCACCGAGATCATGAAGGAGATCATCGGACGCTCCCTGGGCATCTGATCCACGGTATTCGGCGGGCCGCGCGCGGAAATGAATATGCGCCGTGCCCGTCGCGGCTACACGTCATTTCGGTAGCGGATCTGTATTGTCCGAAATCGAGTGTGTGTTGGCTCCGGCATGTTCGCATTGCGCAACGGGTTGGAATTGCGGGAGGGTGCATGAGAATACGGCGACATGCGACGCGCCACTGGGCCTCTGGCCTGATTGGCGGCGCCGTCGTGGCAGTGGCCGCGGCGCTGACGCTGACGGCTCCCGTTGCGACGGCCAGCCCCGACAGCGATGCGACGGACGCGATCACGGCAGCCTGGACAGCGGCCGGCGGCGACGCGTCGTCGCTGGGTGCAAAGGACGGCGATCTCTACCCGGCCGGCCCCGGCTTCGGCCAGAACTTCGCCGGTGGCGCAATTTTCTACACGCCGGACACCGGCGCGAAGATCATGTACGGCGCGATCCTGGACAAATACCGTGCGCTGGGCGGCCCCGCCGATAGCGATCTCGGATTTCCGACCATCGACGAAGGCCCCGGCCGGGTCAGCCCCGACAGCCGCAACTCCACGTTCAGTGCGGCCGACCAGCCCGTGATCTTCTGGACGCCCGACACCGGCGCGTGGGTGGTTCGCGGTGCCATCAATGCGGCATGGGACCGGCTCGGTGGCTCGGCCGGCGTCCTGGGGGTGCCGACCGCCGACGAGACCTACGACGGCGCGGTGGTGACGCAGAAGTTCACCGGCGGCCAGCTCAGCTTCGACGGGCGCACCAAGACGTTCACCACTGACCCGCCGGACCTGGCGGGCCAGCTGGGTGATCTGACCATCCCCGGCGACGCCACCTCGGCCATCAACGCCGCCCTGCGGGCGGCCGGCGGCGTCGCCGGCCCGCTCGGCGCGCGCGCGGGCGACCAGTTCGCGATCCCGCCCGACGGCGCCGGTCAGGCGTTCGCCGGCGGCAAGATCTTCTACGGTCCGGGTACCGGCGCGCACGCGGTCACCGGCGCGATCCTGGAGAAATACGAGGCGGCGGGCGGACCGACCGGCGATCTGGGGCTGCCGAATGCACCGGAGGCAGACGGGGGAGTTCCCGGCAGCCGGGTGAGTTCGTTTGCCGCACAAGATAATCCCGTCATCTTTGCCACCACCGAGCACGGCGCGGTGATTGTTCGCGGCGCGATGAAGGCGGCCTGGGACAAACTCGGCGGTGCCGCCGGCTCGCTCGGTGTGCCGGTCTCCGACCAGAGCACCGACGGCGACAAGGTCACGCAGAAATTCAGCGCTGGGCAGCTGACGTGGGACTCCAAGAACAATTCGTTCACCAGTGATCCGGCCAACCTCGCCGACTCCCTCGGCGGTCTCGAAGTGCCCGCCGCCCCGCCGGCCGCCACCGTGCCGCCGACGTCCGAGGCGCCGAAGATGCCAAACCCGCCGAAGGACAACGCATTCAGCTTCCACACCTGGTGGCTGTGGTGGATCATTCCGCTGGCCCTGCTGCTCCTGGGCTCCCTGCTCGCGCTGTTGTCCGGCCGGCGCCGGCGGGCGACCCCCGAGCCCGCCGATGCGGTGGCCGACGACGCCCGCTGGCGCGCGGTCGACACCGACCAGCCGGGGGTCCCCGCGCCCGTCTGGACGGAGCCGGAGGCACCCGCCGCACCGGCGAGCCACTGGGACGTCCCGAAGGTTCCCGAGGCCGGGGTATCCGGCATCGCCGAGCCCATCTCGGCCGACCACGAACTGTTCACCCACCGCGGCGCGCACCAGGCCGCCGACGATCAGGACGCGGTGGACACGGCGCCCACCCGGGTGCACGCCGACGGCGATGCCGTCGATAGCCCGACCGGGCGGCACGCGGCGATCGACCGCCCGGCGTGGAGCCCGTATCCCGAGGATCCCTGGGCGTCCGCACAGGCCTCGCTGTTCGAACCCCGGTACCAGGGCGTCGAGCATGTCGCCGACGTGTACGGCGACGACCATCCCGGGCCCGAGCCCGCTCCTGCAGCCGCAGCCGCCGAGGATTTCGCCGTCGATGCCGAGCCGGAACCGGCCGAATGGCTGGATGCCGACGTGGAGGACGCCGTCGATGACGAGTCCTATCTGCAGCAGGAGTACGTCGAGCCGGAACCGGTCGAGTCCGTCGAGCCCGCCGAGTCCGAACACGTCGAGCCCGCCGTCCAACCGACGCCGCCGGCGATCCATCTGCCGCTCGAAGATCCCGCGGCGATGCCGGAGGGCTACCCGGTCAAGGGCAGCATCACGGCCGGCGTCTACTACACCCCGGATAGCCCGAACTATGGCGATGTGGTCGCCGAGATCTGGTTCGCCGATGCGGAGCACGCCGAGGCGAACGGCTTCGTCCGGGCGTACTGACCCCACCGACCGGTCTCCGGCGAGTCCGGGCGTCCTCCGATCGGGGGACCACCGGTTCGTCCGGTGCATCCGCCGGTCACCCGATACTGAATCTCCCTGTGCCGCGGCATTGTTGAGTCATCGCCGAAGAGCGCACTCACACAAGGAGATTCACATGAACATCATCGCCCGCCGCATCGCCGCCGGAGCCACCCTGGCCATCGCCCCGGCCATCATCGCCGTCGCCACCGCCACTGCCGGCAATGCGTCGGCCACCCCGGAGCATCACGGCCCCTCGATCAGCGCGCCCGCCGAGCACGCCGCGCCGCGCTGGACCCCGTCCACCCCCGGTACCCCGGAGCACTTCCAGCACCCCAACCGTGGCCACCACTACGTCCGCTGACGCGTTCCCACCGGTCGGGTGCGTGATCAGATCTTGCGAATGACGGTGACGACCTTGCCGAGGATCACCGCATCATTGCCCGGGATGGGGTCGAACGCGGGGTTGTGCGGCATCAGCCAGACCTGTCCACTAGTGCGCTTGAACGTCTTCACGGTGGCTTCACCGTCGATCATCGCGGCGACGATGTCACCGTTGTCGGCGACGTTCTGCTGACGCACCACCACCCAGTCGCCGTCGCAGATCGCCGCGTCGACCATTGATTCGCCGACCACCTTCAGCAGGAACAGCGAGCCTTCACCGACCAGTTCGCGCGGCAGCGGGAAGACGTCCTCGACGGCCTCCTCGGCCAGGATCGGGCCGCCGGCGGCGATCCTGCCGAGCACCGGCACGAACGTGGGCTCGGGCAGCGCGTCGGATCCGGAGACGTCGGTCAGCACGGGATTGACCGCATCGTCGGCCCCGCGGACGTCGACCGCGCGGGGGCGGTTGGGGTCGCGGCGCAGATAGCCCTTGCGTTCGAGAGTGCGCAGCTGGTGTGCCACCGACGACGTCGAGGTCAGCCCCACTGCATCCCCGATCTCGCGGATGCTGGGCGGGTAGCCGCGGGACGTCACCGACGCCCGGATGACCTCGAGGATGGTCCGTTGACGTTCGGTCAGTGCGTTGTCCGACGGTCCGGATGACGGTGCGGCGTCGGGATCCTTGGTAGCGGCCATGCAGCCGAATGTAGTCCGCGGGCCGACAAGAATCAAACATGTGTTCGATCTGCGTGTCGCTCGCGTGGATGGCGCGGGCGGCCGGCCCGAACTTGTCGGTGGCCGGATCTATCCTTCGGCTACGAATCGATCACATGTTCGGATTGGGCTATACGATCGAACAAGTGATCGATATGGTTTCGAACATAGGAGCGAACCACAATGACGACGAAAGGGATCGACATGGCCGGCACCGGTATCTCTGAAAGCACCGCCCTGCACGCCTGGGACCTCGAGGACCTGGTGCTCTGGGAGCAGCTGATGACCGCACCGTCCGAACGGCAGCGCCGCTCGGCCCGCCCGCAGCGGGTGCGTGCGCAGCGCGGTCCGGCCCGGCCCGGTGGAGCTCCGCTGACCCACGCCGGCACCGGAGTCCGGTTCTCCCGCGCGGCGGGTACCAACCGGCGCCACACGGTGACCACCACCGCGGCCACCGTCGGACTGGCCCTGCTGGCCGGGCTCGTCACGCTGTGGCTGGGGGTGCTCGGTCACCTGGGTGGCTCCGCGAGTGACGCCTCGGCGGTACCCGGCCGGCTCGCGGTCGTTCAGGTGCATTCCGGCGAAACGCTGGCGCACGTGGCCGCCCGGGTGGCGCCGGACCTGCCCGTCGGCCAGGTGGTCGACCAGATCCGGCAGCTGAACACCCTCGGCTCGAACTCGATCGAGGCCGGGCAGACGCTCATCGCGCCGGTGAACTGACGATGCCCCGTTGCGGCGCACCGGCGGGCGTGCTGGTCCGTGCGCCGATCGCGCAGGTAGGCTCGGTGTCGTTCGGCTCGGGTCGCATCCGCCGCGAAGGAGAGGTCATGCATTGTCCTTTCTGCCGGCATCCGGACTCCCGCGTGGTCGACTCGCGCGAGACAGATGAGGGCCAGGCGATTCGACGCCGGCGCTCCTGTCCCGAGTGTGGCCGGCGGTTCACCACCGTCGAGACGGCGATCCTGGCGGTCGTCAAGCGAAGTGGCGTCACCGAGCCGTTCAGTCGCGAGAAGGTGATCAGCGGTGTCCGTCGCGCCTGTCAGGGCCGGCAGGTCGACGATGACGCGCTGAATCTGCTCGCTCAGCAGGTCGAGGACTCCGTGCGCGCCGCCGGATCGCCGGAGGTGCCCAGTAACGAGGTCGGGCTGGCGATCCTGGGCCCGCTCCGCGAACTCGACGAGGTGGCATATCTGCGATTCGCGTCCGTGTACCGGTCGTTCACCTCGGCCGATGATTTCGAACGCGAGATCCGGGCACTGCGCGAACACCGCGAGATCTCAACCCCCGGCGGCTGATTCGAGTTCGACCGGTGTGGTTCCGTCGCTGACCACGCGGCCGGCCACCCGAACCCAACCGTCCGCGTTCCACTTGGTCTCGAGCTGCGATCCACGGCCCTGGATGATGACCAGATCTCGGCTCAGGTAATCGGTCATCCGCACCGCGGCGGCACCGGTCGCCTCGTCCTCCCGGATGCCGAGGTGCGGGGCAAAACTCCGGGATCGGATCGCGCCCGCGGATTCGTCGATCCAGGCCCACAGGTAGACCTCGTCACCGTCGGCGTAATCGTCGGGATCGGCGGCCAGCAGTTCGTCGACGGAGCCCAATTGGTGGATGGCGAATTCAGGCGCCCACTCGGCTCGCGCGGTGATGGTCGTCAACGGTCCGTCACTGCTGACCGCGACGATTCCCGCCGGAACGGACAGCGTGCGCACCGGCGTGCCGGCCGACGCCAGGTGCCAGGCAGCGCCGACCGTGGGGTGACCGGCAAACGGCAACTCCACGGCCGGTGTGAAGATGTGCGCGGCAGTGGATGTCGCGCCGGGTCCCGGCGGCTCCACGAAAACCGTTTCGCTGTAACCCAATCGGGTGGCCAGCTGCTGGCGGCGCTCCGGTGCAACCGCGCCCGCGTCCACCACGCCCAATGGATTTCCGAAATTGCCCGCGGGGTCGGTGAACACCCGGAGCACCGTGACGTCGACAGCCATGACCCGACCTTACGTCGGGCGGTGCCTCAGGTGGCGCTGCGTTCGTCGGCGCCCATGGCGTCGAGCACCGCGACCCGCGTATCGACCGAACCGGACAGGGCGCCCTCGCTGATGCCGGCACGCAGCAGCTGGCGCAGTGCCACGTGATCGTATTCGGCCGGGCGGGTCGAATCGACGAACTGCTGGACCACCTCGACAAAACGGTCCGGGTCGTCATGGAACGGGAAATGGCCGGACCGCTCGAAGATCTCCAATTGCGAGCCGGGCATCGCGGCGTGCGCCATCTGGGCATGCGCGACGGGGATCACCACGTCGTTCTCGCCCCAGATGAGTTGCACCGGAACGGATTCGGTCAAATAACAGCGGTCCAGCATGGTGACCACCTGGCCGCGCCAGTCCACCACAGCGCGAAGTGTCCGGGTGAAGGCCGAGGAAGCGGTCGGCTCGGGAAGGTCGCGCAGGATGCGCAGCACGTCGGGCAGGTCGCGGCCGAGCCCCCGCGAGCCGAGCACGGCGCCGACGACCTGTCCGGCCAACTGCACCGCCGGGAGCACCATGGGCAGGCGCAGCAGCGCGAGCGCCTCGCCGCCCATCGGCAGTGAGGCCACCCGCAGCGCGACGTGCACGTCCTTGGTGACACCTCCGGAGCCGACCAGGATCAACCGTTCGACGAGCTGGGGGAACTGATAGGCGAACTGCATGGCGACGCCGCCGCCCAGAGAGTGCCCGACGACCGTCACCTTCTCGATGTCGAGCACGCTGAGCAGGTCGCGCATGCCGTTGGCGTAGGCGGCAACCGAGTAATCGGCCCGGGGCTTGTCGGACTGACCGTGGCCCAGCAGATCCGGCGCGATCACCGTGAACCGCTGCGCCAGCTTCGAGTGCACCGTGCTCCACGTGGCCGAGTTGTCGCCGATGCCGTGGATCAGTAATACCACCGGCCCCGACCCGGCTATCCGGTAAGCACGCCGGTAGCCGTGGATCATCTGGAACTCGAGCCTGGGCACGATCTCGCGCACCGGACGCAATCTGGTCTGACGTACCGCCATTGGCCAACTCCCGTCGTAGTGCGATGTCCCGGCGGGGCGCTATCCGGTATTGCCGTCAACCACCGCCGTTGTCGTCGCGCAGGTCGCCCTTCTCGTCGGTCTGCTGGGCGAGGAAACGCTCGAACTCGGCCCCGAGTTCGTCCCCGCTGGGGAGATCCTCGTCGCTGAGCAGGGCGCGGTTCTCCTGGGCAGTGACAAACGCATCGTACTGTCGCTCCAGCGCCGTCACCACTTGGGCGATCTCCGCACTGCCTTCGACCTGTTCGTCGATCCGGTTCCGGATCGACACCGCCGCGTCGGTCAGGGCGGTCATCGGGAGCTCCAACGAACCGATCCTGGCGAGCTGCTCGAGCAGCGCCTGCGCGGCCGCCGGATAGTCGGTCTGCGCCAGGTAGTGCGGGATGTGCACGGTGTAGCCAACGACCTCGTGGCCGTGCTGGGCCAGCCGGTACTCGAGCAGACTCGACGCGCTGCCCGGAACCTGGACCTCGCCGACCCACGGGGTGTGATCGGAGATCAGCTCGCGGTCGCTCGAGTGCGCCGTCAGCGTGATCGGCCGGGTGTGGGGGACAGCCATCGGGATGGCGCCCAGGCCGATCGTCCGGCGCACACCCAGCCGTTCGGCCAGCAGCCGTACCGCCGTCACGAACCGCTCCCATTTGAGGTCCGGCTCCATCCCGGCCAGGAGCAGGAATGGTGTGCCGACGGTGTCGTGCAGGGCGTAGAGGCCCAGCTGGGGGTCCTCGTAACCGGTGAAGCGGTCGGTCTTGAACGTCATGGTGGGGCGCCGTGAGCGGTAGTCGAGCAGGTCGTCGATCGCGAAGGACGCGACCAGCTCGGTGTCCAGCGAGTCGCGGAGGTGGGCGGCGGCCAGCTTGACGGCATGTCCGGCGTCCGAGAATCCCTCCAGGGCGTGCACCAACACCGGGCCCCGGCCGTCCGCCGACGCCAGCTGCGGACCGGGGAACTCCAGTTCGTACATCCCGCTGTGATCGGGCTCGTAGTGCTGGTGATGATCAGCCATCGCCATACCTCCTTCGCCCACCAGTGTCCCACTAGCCCGAACGTCCGACTCACGACCGGCGATTCCCAGGGCGCTCGGGCAGGATGACGCGTGCACGGCGTCGGTGCTGCAATTGCGCACCGGCGATCTTGTCCTCGCCGCGGCCCACTGTCTGTCGGGCGCTCAGCGGCAGCACCTTCGTGCAGGCCGCGGCCGACTTGGGTCCGGCCGGGGCGCACGACTGCTGATTCCATCCACAGTCGCATCCCCATCCACAGCCGGGGCCGTCGAGCGCCGCCGGCGGCGACGCGATGACGGACTCGCCGGGGAGCGTCTGCGCCATGACACACCACCGAATCGTCTTCAGCCTCAACCGGCCGGGTGCGCTCATCGCCGCGCTGCCCGCCGTCCTGGGATTCACCCCGGCGGATTCTCTCGTCCTGGCCTCGATCGAGAACGGCCAGCTCGGCGCGGTCATGCGCGTCGATCTGTGCCATGCGCTCGAGGGCGGCCTCGAGCAGATCGCGCACATCCTGGCCGCCGCGTCGCCCGAGGGGATCATCGCCGTCGTCGTGCAGGCCGATTGCGCCGATTGTTCGGAGTGCAACGAGGACTACCGGCTGCTCGGTCTGGACCTGGCCGGGGCGCTGGACGAGCAGGGCATCGACCTCTGCGCGCTCTACGTGGTGGACCGAGTGCAGGCCGGCGGTCGTTGGCATTGCGCGGATGGTTGCGGGCAGCACGGCATGATCGACGATCCGGATGTCTCGCCGCTGGCGGTCGAGGCCGTGGTGGATGGTCGACGGCTCTACAGCAGCCGGGCGGACCTGACGCAGGTGATCGCGGCCGAGGACGGCTCCGAGGCGCTGGTGGACCGCATCCGTGCCGTCGCCGATGACAGCCGGCCCGAACAGGAAGCCGACCCCGATGGCCACACCCGCCGTGGCGTCCTCGCCGCGATCGACGCCGCCAAACGCCTCGAGGCCGGCCGGCAACTCTCCGATGCCGCGTTGGCCGGCCTGGCCCACCACCTCACCGACTCTGCTGCCCGGGATGCGCTCTATGCCCTGGCCGTCGGGTTCCACGCGGCCCGCGCCGAAGCGCTGTGGACGCTCCTGGCCCGTCGCCTCCCAAAACCATGGCGACTGGAAGCCCTTGTGCTGCTGGCATTTTCGGCCTACGTCCGCAGCGACGGGCCGTTGGCCGGGATCGCCCTGGCCGAAGCCCTGGAGTGCGAACCGGCACATCGAATGGCCCGGATGCTCGACGAGGCGCTGTTGTCCGGGATGCGGCCCGCCCAGATTCGGGAGCTCGCACTCAGCGGTTACCGGGTGGCCGACCGGGTCGGCGTCGAGTTGCCGCCCTACCAGGGATCGGGCCGGCGGGCCGGGTGAGTCAGATCTTCTCGACCTTGACCGCGTGGGCCATCTCGTGCGGCAGATCGACGTTCTCGTGGCCGGGCATCACGATCGTCACGCCGCCCAACTGGTTGATCTCGGCGGTGACGCGCGCATTGGGCACCACGCCCGCGTCCTTGAGTCGAGCGATCAATGTGACGTCGCCCTGAACGTGTTCGGTGAGCTGCCGGACCACCACGGCGACCGGCGACCCCGGAGGCAGCTCGGTCAGCCGCACCAACGGGGCCTCCTCGGCGGACCGCTGCGGGTCAAGGCCCAGCTCGGACAAGCCGGGGATGGGATTGCCGAACGGGGACACCGTCGGGTCGGCGAGGACGGCCACCAGGCGGCGCTCGACCTCTTCGCTCATCACGTGTTCCCACTTGCAGGCCTCGGCGTGGACGTCTTCCCAGGGCAGACCGATGACATCCACCAGCAGCCGCTCGGCCAACCGGTGCTTGCGCATCACGGCGACGGCCAGGGTGCGACCCTTGTCGGTGAGTTCCAGATGGCGATCACCCGCAACGTGGAGCAACCCATCGCGTTCCATGCGCGAGACGGTCTGGCTGACCGTCGGACCGCTCTGCTCGAGGCGTTCGGCGATGCGCGCCCGCAGCGGAACCACGCCCTCTTCTTCGAGGTCGTAGATCGTCCGTAGGTACATTTCGGTGGTATCGACCAGGTCGTTCATAGGGTGCCCTCCATCCGGTCCGAGTCTACTTGGCGGGTGGTGCTTACGGTCGCCCAACGTTCCCGGCGTTGCGCGCACAGCAGTGTGCCCGCCGGAGGGGGACGGCGGGCACACTCATGAATCACGTATTTCCAGGTCAACTGGCGTACGAGCGCAGCCGATCCGCCCGGTCGCCGTGGCGCAGCTTGACCATGACCTCGCGCTCGATCTGACGGACCCGCTCACGGGACAGACCGAACAGCTTGCCGATCTGGTCGAGGGTGCGGGGCTGGCCGTCGTCGAGACCGAAGCGAAGGCGGATCACCTGCTGTTCGCGCTCGTCGAGGGTGGCCAGCACGTACCGGATGTCGGTGTGCAACAGCTCGGCGATGACGGTGTTCTCCGCAGACAGTGCCTCGGCGTCCTCGATGAAGTCGCCCAGGGGAGCCTCCTCGTCGCTGCCGACCGGCATGTCGAGGCTCACCGGGTCCCGGCTGTGCTCGAGCAGATCGGCGATCTTCTCGGCCGGAATACCGGACTCCTCGGCCAGTTCCTCATCGGTGGCCTCGCGGCCCATCGTCTGGTGCATCTCGCGCTTGATCCGGGCGAGCTTGTTGACCTGCTCGACGAGATGGACGGGCAGCCGGATGGTGCGACTCTGGTCGGCCATACCGCGGGTGATGGCCTGCCGGATCCACCACGTGGCATAGGTGGAGAACTTGAATCCCTTGGTGTAGTCGAACTTCTCCATCGCGCGGATCAGGCCCAGGTTGCCCTCCTGGATCAGGTCCAGCAGCGGCATGCCGCGACCGGTGTAGCGCTTGGCCAGCGACACGACCAGGCGAAGATTCGCCTCCAGCAGGTGGCTCCGGGCGGCCCGGCCATCGCGGGCCACGGTCGCCAGATCCCGCTTGCGGGCATCACCGAGACGCTTGCGGGTGTCGAGCAGATGCTGGGCGTACAGGCCCGCCTCGATGCGCTTGGCGAGTTCGACCTCGTCCGCGGCCGTCAGCAACGCCGTCTTACCGATGCCGTTCAGGTACACCCGCACCAGGTCTGCGGCAGGACTTTGAGCGTCCAGATCGCTGTCGACCCGGTATGCGGTGGCATTCGCCATTTCGGCCTCCTCGTTGGCTCGAGCGTTCACGGCGTACAACGCTCCATTGCGCCGAAGAGTTCCCGGGATTCCGTCACTTCACACACTCTGACGTGCAGAAATAGGCCGTTGACCTGAGAATGGCCTGAGAATCGGGAAAGACGTTGCTCAGCCGTCGTGACGGCGGGGGTCGTGTTCCGATTCGGGCGTCGCCCGATGCGCTTCCAGCACCGGCCGATCGGCCGTGGGGAACAGGGGAGTGCGCCGCCGGGCGTCGTCGAATCGGCGGGGCTCCTCGGCCCGGCGCGGGGGGCGGTCATTGGCGATCAGCACGGCCATCCAGGGCAGCGGTATCGACACCGCGATGATCGCCAGGGAGATCCAGCCGTTGTGCCAGATGTTGTAGGCCACTGCCGCGAAGATGAGCGCGGGAATTCGGAACGACATCAGGGTCAGGTACTTGCGGACCCGCTGCCGGTGCTCCTCCTCGTAGGGCAGCGCCGCTCTGGTGATCAGTACGGGCCGGCCCTCGTCGTCGAAACCCAGCTCCTGGCTGTGCTTCATGGCACCACTCTTCCATATGTCGACCCCTTCGGGCTCGGGCGATCCACTATGTCGACCCCTTCGGGCTCGGGCGATCCACTATGTCGACCCCGTCGGGCTCGGGCGATCCACTATGTCGAGCCCTTCGGGCTCGGGCGGTCGGTCCACCCGGCACAATGGACGCCATGCAGACCGACACCCTCGAGCGCACCGACGCCGACGTTCGGGCCGACGACGGCACCGACAGCGACACCCCGAAGTTCTTCCACTACGTCAAGAAGGACAAGATCGCCGAGAGCGCGGTCATGGGAACCCATGTGGTGGCGTTGTGCGGGGAGGTCTTCCCGGTCACTCGCTCACCCAAACCCGGCTCACCGGTGTGCCCGGACTGCAAGAAGATCTACGAGACGCTCAAGAAGGGCTGACGCCCTGCGGCTCGGATTCCGCAGTTTCGTTGTCCGGCCCGTCATTTCGTGATTCCAGCCACGACCGCAGCTGGTCGGCGTGGGTGTCCGGCGCCGGGAATTCCTCTTGGATGGCGTTGTTCAACTCGGCGCCGAGCATGATGGCGAAGCCGAGGAAGAAGGCGAACAGCAGGAACGCGATGGGCGTGGCCAGTGCGCCGTAGGTGTAGCCGGTGCGGGTGATGTAGGTCAGGTAGACGCGCAGTCCACCCGTGGCCACCACGAAGAAAACCGAAGCAAGGACCGCGCCGATCACCAGCCGGTGGGTGGGCAGCGGTTTGGGCAGCGACAGCCGGTAGAGCACCGTGATGGTGAGCACCAGCGAGCACACCATGAGCGGGTAGTAGCCGTACTGCAGGATGTTGTCCCAGCTGTCCGGGAGATATTCGGCGATCTTGCGCGGGCCCAATGCGATGAAGGGCGCGCTGGCGATGATGATCACCAGTCCGACGACGTACAGCCCCAGGGCATAGAACCGCTGCCGCACGGGATGGCGCAGCGGCGTCTGATCGTGTGCCTCGACGATCGAGTCGACGAACGCGGAGATGGCCGACGAGCCCGCCCACAGCGAAATGATGAACCCGATGGAGACGACTTCACCGCGGGCCCCGATCACGATGTCGTGCACCGTCGGTTCGATGATCTCGGTGACGATGTTCTTGGAGAAGAAGCTGTTTGCCGTGGAGATCAGCCGGGCCTGGATGGTCGGCAGCGTGTCGGGCCCGAACAGCGGGGCGATGAACGCCAGGCTGCCGAGCATGCCGAGCAGCAGTGGCGGCAGCGACAGCACCGACCAGAAACCCGCTTGCGCGGACTCGGAGAAGATCGAGTCATCCCACGCCTTGGACAGAGTCCGTTTGAAGATTCGCCAGGCGTGATGGCGGGTGGGCTTCACGGGCTGGTCGGTCATGGCCTAACCAGCATCCCCGAAACGGAGCGATGTGCCCAGTTTCGCAGGCCCGGCGTGGCGGCGCCGCTCAGGCGTCCGCCGGGCCGACCTCCAACACGGCGGCCAGTTCGACCAGCTTGGCCTCGTGCTCGTTCGCATGATGTTGGCAGAACAGCAGTTCGGCTCCCGAGGGGAGCTTCGCGCGCACGCGGGCGGCGGCACCGCAGCGGTCGCAGCGATCAGCCCGGGTCAGTTCGGGACTAATCAGAGTTGCGGTCATGGCGCCTCCGTTCCTCGGGTGGTTACTACTGTGTCAGACGTTCGGCGTTTCGGCGTTGTTCCCCATC
>Ga0116193_1000511_pt1 | contig 36404 bp, 30 predicted proteins | sample AD_UKC115_MetaG_FD_89892 | JGI IMG/M metagenome (GOLD analysis project Ga0116193, IMG submission 89892) | Active sludge microbial communities of municipal wastewater-treating anaerobic digesters from Hong Kong - AD_UKC115_MetaG | ecosystem: Engineered > Bioreactor > Anaerobic > Digestate... | reverse complement strand
GGCCAGCTCAACATTACCGGCGACAACCTGTTCCCATCGGTGGCATTAGGGCTATTCGAACCCATCCCTTCCGTAATGAGTGTGATATTTCTGATTGGATTGATTTCGGCTCTTTTTCCTTCTGCCGACGGAGCCCTAACCGCACTTACTTCCTCTTTTTGTATTGATATTTTGGGGATTAAGAAAATGAAGGATGCCTCCGAACAACGGAAAAAGAAAATCAGGCTGACCGTGCACCTGTGTATGACCCTGGTATTTTTTATTTGCATTTTAATTTTCCGGGAGATCAACAGCCGCTCCATCATTGATAAAATTCTTGAACTGGCAGGCTACACCTATGGCCCCTTACTTGGGCTTTTTGGCTTTGGAATATTATCCCGGCGGAACCTTCCCAATACCTGGCTCATTGCCCTGGTGGCAGTGGTTAGCCCCATTTTGTGTTACCTGTTGCAAATCAATGCCCCGAATATATTAGGAGGATATCAAATCGGTATTGAAGTATTGTTAATTAATGGAATTCTTACTTTCCTCGGATTGTTTGCTATCTCAAACCCTTCCCAAAAACCTGAAGTTTATGCAGTTAGTAAATGAAATAGCAGAAGCGTATGCTGCCAGATACAGCAGCCCCACCGATCATCTTCTCCAGGAAAACGAACAGTTTACCCTTCACAACCATCCACATGCCAATATGCACAGCGGGGCGGTACAGGGAAAATTCCTGGAAATGATTTCCCGTATGATTTCGCCGCATAAAATTCTTGAAATCGGCAGTTTCACCGGTTTCAGTGCCCTTTGCCTCGCTAAGGGATTACCGCCTGGCGGATGGATTGATACCATCGAAATCAGGGAACAGGATGCCGCCACGGCACGGGGGTATTTTAACCGGAGCCCCAATAAAGACCAGATCCGGCTGCATGTAGGGGATGCGAAAGAAATAATTCCCTCTCTTGAACCCGGATGGGACCTCGTTTTCATAGACGCGGATAAGGTTAGCTATATTGAATATTACGAGTTATCTTTACAACGGATTAAGCCGGGAGGTTGGATTTTGGCTGATAATGTCCTGTTTCACGGGCAGGTATTGGAAAATCCACCACCGGGTAAGAATCCAAAAGCTATCCAGGCGTTTAACGATTATGTTGCTGCAGATCAACGGGTTGAGCAGGTAATGGTAACGCTTCGGGATGGTATTATGCTGATTCGAAAAAAATAGATTCTCTTCATCAGAAAAAGATGCAGAGGAAGACTTTTAAAGAAATATCCCCATGAAAAAGGCAGCAATTTTTTGCTTTACGATGTTGGTATGCACTTCGGCTTTGTTTGCGCAAATGACCGTAGAGGATTATATCGCCGCTTATAAAAGCCTGGCCATAGAAGAGATGAAAGAGTCGGGGATACCGGCCTCCATTACCCTGGCGCAAGGCATCCTTGAAACCGAAAACGGCAATAGTATTCTCGTTAAAAAGTCGAATAACCATTTTGGGATAAAATGTAAAAGTACCTGGACAGGGCCATCGGTTTCGCACGATGATGATGCACCCGGTGAATGTTTCAGGGTATATAATTCGGCCGCCGACAGTTACCGCGATCATTCTAATTTTTTAAGGGGAAGCGCCCGCTATGCCTCCCTTTTTAAACTTTCACCTAACGATTACAAAGGTTGGGCTTATGGCCTAAAGAAAGCAGGGTATGCCACCAATCCGAAATATCCGGATATCCTCATTCGGAATATTGAAAAATATAATTTGCAGCAATACGATACCAACATTGATGGAAGCCCGGTAATTGATGTGGCTAAACAGGAGGAACTGAATAGCGAACCGGAGGAAGAAATTATCAAGCCGGTGAAATACACCGAAATGAACATGAAAGAAAACCTGGCATCTATTAAGGCAGGAAAGACCTTATTTAATGGGTTGAAAGCTATTTTTGTTCCTGCCGGTACTTCCTTGCTTGCCATTGCCAGTGAGTACGGAATAGCATTATCGGATTTGTTGGATTTTAACGATCTCCAAAAAGACGGGTTGTTGCATGACGAGCAATGGATTTTCCTTCAAAGAAAAAATAAGGAGGGCAACCGCGATCATTATATTACCGCGGGAAACGAATCCCTGTATTGGATATCCCAGGTAAATGCCATCCAGCTCGCTTCCCTGATGAAGTTCAACAACCTGCCGGGTACTGCCGTTTTAAAACCCGGAAGCCGGGTGTGGCTTCGCGGAGGGCACATGGCAGCACCTACTCCGGTTAAGGCTAAGGATAAAATATCCTACCACCAGGTAAAACAAAAGGAAGGGCTTTACGCTATTGCCCGCCAGTATAATGTTTCTGTGCAGCAATTAAAGGCATGGAATAATCTTATTACAGACGACTTGCAAATTGGCCAGGAACTGATTATATCAAAATAATAAATATGCCCTCTATTCAGGTAAATGGGAAAACCTTTATTCCGTATCTTACCCAGGAAAATATTGCCGCCGAAATTGCAAAAATGGGTGCTGCCCTGAATCGGGATTTTGCCGGGAAGCGCCCCTTGTTTATTGCCATCCTGAATGGTTCGTTTATGTTTGCCAGCGACCTGTTTAAAGAATTAAATATAGAGGCTGAAATTTGCTTTATTAAACTGGCTTCCTACAAGGGCACAAAAAGTACGGGAAATGTAATCACCTCCATTGGCCTCGATCAGTCGCTTCGCGGACGCCACGTTATTGTGCTGGAAGATATTGTGGATACCGGAAAAACACTAAGCGAATTTATGCCTCAATTGCAGGACCAGCAGCCCGCTTCCCTTCACATTGCTGCATTACTGCACAAACCGGAGGCTACGGTTTATCCACTTAAAATTGATTATCTCGGGTTTAGCGTACCGAATAAGTTTTTGTTGGGATATGGCCTGGATTTTGACGGGTTGGCCAGGAACCTGAAAGAAATTTATCAATTGGATGAGAGAGAATAAAGGAGTATGCCGCAAACCAGATAATTCGGCGATTGAGAAAATTATTATTATACACATTTCTTTCCCTCCTGTGCCTAACGGTTCAGGCTCAATACTATTTACGCGGCGAAATTAAAGACGAGAAAAATTTCTCGTTACAGAATGCCCGCATTTTTGTGCATTCGGCAAAAGCCTATTTTTATTCAGGTACCTACGGAGGTTTTGGTATCACCCTGCCCAATTTATATGATTCTATTACGGTATCGTTGGATGGATATGAACCACTCACCATCAAAGTGAAAGCCGATGTCTGGCAAACTATTATTCTGAAAATTTCCAACTCTAATCTTAGTAAAAACAGACCGCGATTTATTTCAGAAACAAAGGACCTGAGCCGTTCGGCCCGGTTTAACCTCATTGCCAGCGACGAAACCTATTTTCAACTGATAGAAAATAATTTTGTAGATGCTAAGAAATATCCTAATACCGGGTATGGGCTGAATGTAAATAAGGCGTCTTATAGTAATGTGCGTCGTTTCCTGAACCAGGGGAGTGAAGTGCCACCTGATGCAGTGCGAGTAGAGGAAATTATTAACTATTTTAATCTGGGTTATGAGACCCCGGATAGCCAGCAGTCTTTTAAGATATCGTCCAAAATAACGGATTGCCCCTGGAATCCCAAAGAACAGCTATTACTCATTAACGTTAGTGCAAAGAAAATTCCACTCGATAACATCCCGCATGGGAATTTTGTTTTCCTGATTGATGTATCCGGTAGTATGGATATGCCCAACCGGCTTCCCTTATTGCAAACTGCCTTTAAGATGTTTGTGAATAACCTCCGTGCCGTGGATACGGTATCGATTGTAACGTATGGTGGCACGGTAGGTATTTGGATGCAACCTACATCCGGTGCAAATAAAGAAAAAATTAATAAAGCCATTGATTCCCTGGTTGCAGCGGGCGATACACCCGGAGAATCGGCTATCCGGGCTGCCTACAAGCTGGCCCAAAGCACCTATATCAAAAACGGGAACAACCGGGTGATCCTGGCAACGGATGGAGATTTTAATGTGGGTGAAACCTCCGAAAAGGCGCTGGATGAACTCATAACAAAGCAACGGCAAAGCGGCGTGTACTTAACCTGCCTGGGGGTGGGAATGGGAAATTTTAAGGATTCCAAATTGCAGGTTTTAGCCAAGAAGGGAAATGGAAATTATGCCTATCTCGATGATACCCGGGAAGCGGAGAAGGTGTTGGTAAAAGAATTAACACAAACGCTTTATGCTGTAGGCGATGATGTATTGATGAATGTAACCTTCGATCCATCTCTGGTGAAAGAATACCGGCTGATCGGGTTTGATAATAAAAGGGAAACCATATCCGACACGGCCAGCATCTTGGAAGGAGGGGAGGTGGGCAGTGGCGATAATACCATTGCCATTTTTGAAATTGTACCCAACGAAAATTCAATGCTGGAAAATCAGAATGTAGATCTCTGCCCCGCCTATCTTACCCTTAGTTACAGCAATCCCGGCGATACGGTGAAACGGTATATTTCGCATGAGGTTACACAAAATTACCAGCCACTGGCCCAAATTAGCCAGCCCTACCGGTTTGCCATTGCAGCTACGATGTTTGGTTTGAAATTAAAGCAGTCTCAATATTTTCCAAAAGACTTCGGATTTGAAACTATAAAGTCGTTTGCCGAACTGGCCGCCGATAAAAACCTGTATCTGGAACAGGAATTCCTTGGCCTTATCAACAAGGCAATGGATATTTATGATGTAAAGAAAAAGCGGCGATTTAAACGCAAAAAGGATTAATTGACCCTTTGGTATCAGGTGAACATTTCCCGCACTTTATCAAAAAATGATTTCTCATTTTTTTCTGGCTTCGGTTCAAAATTTTCAGAAGCATGCATCTTTTCAAGCATTTCTTTTTCTTCGGTGGAAACGTGCTGGGGAGTCCAGATATTGACATGAATTAACTGGTCGCCTTTCTCGTAACTATTTACGTGCGGGAACCCCTTTCCTTTGAGGCGGAAGATTTTACCGCTTTGGGTGCCGGCGGGGATTTTAATTTTTGCCCTGCCATCGATGGTAGGTACTTCAACCTGTATTCCAAAAACTGCATCGGGGAAAGATATATATAATTCGAAGGCCACATTCAATCCATCCCTTTGCAATTGCGGGTGGGCTTCTTCTTCAATAAGCACAATCAAATCCCCGGGTTGGCCGCCCCTTTCACCGGCGTTGCCTTTTCCGTTGATGCTGAGCTGCATTCCTTCCTGCACGCCGGCAGGGATATCGATTGAAATAGTTTCTTCGCCATAGGTACGGCCCTCGCCTTTGCAGGCATTACACTTAGCCGTTACCGTTGTTCCTTCTCCGTTGCAGGCCGGGCAGGTAGTTACGGTTTGCATTTGCCCCAGGAAGGTGTTTTGTACCCTTCTTACCTGGCCACTTCCCTGGCAGGTGCTGCAGGTTTGTACGCTGTTTTTATCTTTTGCGCCACTTCCCTGGCAGGTATTGCAGGATACATATTTTTTTACCTTGATGGTTTTATGGGCGCCTTTGGCAATTTCTTCAAAATTCAATTTTAGCTTAACCCGCAGGTTGGTCCCGCGCGAGCCTCTTCTGGGTCCGCCTCTTCTGCTTCCACCGCCAAAGAAGCTGCCAAATCCTTCATCACCAAAAATATCTCCAAACTGACTGAAGATATCGTCCATATTCATGCCATGACCGCCTCCAAAACCTCCCCGGCCGCCACTAAATGCATTATGGCCAAATCGGTCGTACTGCGTCTTTTTATCCGCATCGCCCAGGACTTCATACGCCTCAGCGGCTTCCTTAAATTTTTCTTCGGCTACTTTATCTCCCGGATTCCTGTCGGGATGGTATTGCATCGCAACTTTTCGATACGCTTTTTTTATTTCTTCGTGGGAGGCAGCTTTGGTAATCCCCAGGATCTCGTAATAATCTCTTTTCATAACAGGAAAGGAATTGGGGTTATTTTCCAACTACCACTTTAGCAAAGCGGATCAGTTTATCATTTAAAAAATATCCTTTCATCACTTCATCCACAACTTTTCCTTTCATTTCGGCACCCGCCTGGATTTCTGAAATGGCTTCATGTTTTTCCACATCAAATTCCTGGCCGATGCTTTCCATGGGTTTCAGTCCTTTTTGTTGCAATACGCTGTTCAGTTTTTGAAAGACCAGGGCAGAACCATCTCTTACAATTTGAATGTCATCGGTTTTTTTCATTTGGGCTTCGGCCCTTTCTGCGTCATCCAGCACATCGAGGAGCGATAAGATGGTATTTCTGGCCGCCACCTGTTCCAGTTCAAGCCTTTCCCTTGCAGTCCTTTTGCGGAAGTTATCGAACTCGGCGGTTAAACGGATATACTTGTCCTTCTGTTCTTTTATTTCCGATTCCAGTTTTTCAATCAGGGAAATTTCTGATTCCTCCTGGTTCGACAATTTAACGGATCCCGGTATTTCAGAATCCGCATTAATATTCAAATCATCATTTACATCAAATGTTTCCTTCTCAGTCATATTATGATCTTTCATATTACTTTTCAATAAAATAGATGCAAAGGTAAGGCAGTCAAACATACTGCCAATGCAGAATGAACAGCCAAATTGACACAGAAACTATTTATTTGGTTACCTGGAACTTACCAGATTCAATCACAGCGCCATTTTGGTCGCGAATCTGGAAAACAAACAAACCCCTAACAAAATCGGAGAGATTAATATTGATACTGGGGGGAGTATTCTTTAATTCATACACTTTTTTGCCCATGAAATTAAAAATCATAAGCGAGTAATTCTTATTGTAATTCCGTTGGAAATCGAAATTGATTACCGAGGTGGCAGGGTTAGGATAATACTTCACCAGCTTCTGTGGTTGATCGGAACGCGATTGTGCCACAGCGCTGAAACTGAGTCCTAAAAATAAAGCCAGTATGTAGAATTTACATTTCAATCAAAGTAAAACTAATGTTATTTTCTTAAATATCTAAAATTGTACCCATTTATTTTGGATTCAACGGTAATTATTAAAATTATTTTAACGGTGCAGCTAACCGGCAAATCTTATTGGTTTTCAACCTGATAAAAGTGGAAACCCCGCTTCTTACACGGGGCTTCCTGTTATCCAAACAATCCATAAAACAAAAAAAGGTTTCAGAGGTTAGCAACAGCGAGACAACGGATTGTGGATTTTAGAACCGGGGACAACGTATCGCTTCTTTTGTTGTGTTGTACCGGTCGAAGAATTTTTGATAGGTTAATGATACTTCAAATCCTCCCCTGCCCGTGCTGGCCGTTCTGAGGGGCGATATATTGGCATCGTAACTAAACGCAAGGGCAACTGACTTAGCCTGTAATTTGGCCACGGGGATGAGGGCGTCTTTCCATCGCAGATAGGCTCCCGTATGAAAAGCGTATTGGGGGTTTTCGCCATTGCCGAATTTCCAGGTGTAGAGGGCGCCGGCAACGGTTTCCGTATAAGGCCCCTGTTTGCTGTAATCGGCCTGGATTGTAAAATATGAAAGGTCGGTAATACTCATCCTGATTCCGGCAGAACCCACAATTTTTGGGGTGCCTTCCACCGAATTATCTGTATAGAATGAAAGTTTTTTGGGTTTATTAAAATGCTGATAGGAGAGGCCGATAAAATAATTGTTATCGGGATTTTCGCCAATCTGTGAATTGTAACTCATTCCCACACCCACATCAAAGTAGGAATAATTACCGGAGGTAAAAGATTCTCCGTTGGAAAGGTTTTCATTGTAATGTACCCCGTCAAACTGGCTGTTGGTGGTCATCTTGCTTCTGTCGATGCTGCGCTGTACCCACCCGCCAATAAAACCCAATGAAAGGTAGCTGTTCTTATCATCGCTCAGCGATTTGTGGTAATTGATTGTTGGCAGGATATGCGTTGCCGTTAGAGCTACGGTCCCGGCCTTGTCGTAAAGGAACTGGGCACCAAGGGTCAGGTAATCGTTGGCTTTGCCAATGGGAAGTTTTACTTCTCCATCCAGGGAGCCGGTGCGGTAAGGAACGGTAACGCTGTTCCATTGGGTCCGGTAAACCGATTGGATCCGGATATCACCCTGGAATAAGCCGGCAAGGGCAGGATTACGGAGCAGGGGCGTTTCGAATATTTGAGAAAAATGAATGTCTTGCGATTTTACCTGCTGGCCGCATATAAGTATGCTTAAGGCTATGCAGAGTCTTATGGTTTTTTTCATGGTTTGGACAGGCACTTGGTGTTAGTAATAAACGAAAGGTTAGTATGGTTTAGTATTAAATTTTGAGGTTTTAAAATTGCCGGCGATAGGAATACCGCCGGCTTTTTTCCTATTTGATTAGAGCTATATTGCCTTTGTAAGTAAGTACCGAGTTGTTGTCGCAGGTGATTTCAATTACATACACAAACACATCCGGATTCAATTTTTGTCCTTTAAAGGTTCCATCCCATCCCGTGTTTGCGTCGTTTGGTCTGATGCCCGACTGGGCATATACCATTTCACCCCAACGGTTAAATATTTTTATGGTTTTAATATTAAATAATCCGGTTCCGCGCACATAGAATATATCATTCGCCCCATCGGCGTTGGGAGAGAAGGTATTCGGAATAAACACATTGGCGCCATTGCATATTACGTAAACGGTACGGCTGCTCCTTGCGGTACATCCTCCCGCGTTGGCCACATCAATGGTATAGGTAGTGGTTTCCCTGGGCCTAACGGTAATGGATGGCCAGTCGCTCCGGAATTGGCCGCCGGTAGGACTCCAGGTGGCGGAGGTTACATCACTGGATATTTGCGGTATAAGATCAATCGATTGCCCCACGTTGATGGTGGCATCCGGACCAGCATTCACGGTAGGTATATTGAATACCCGTACCGGAATGTGTGCCGTATCTTTAAAGCAACCTACATCATCTGAACCAATTACCTGGTAGTTGATGGTAGCGAGTGGCCTGGCTGCCACTTCGTTTCCGGTGGTGCTGCTAAGCCCATCTGCCGGCCACCACTGGTAGCTGCTGGCACCCGATGCGCTTAGGGCAATCGCATTGCCGCGGCAAATGCTGTCGCCCGGACTAACGGTAAGGTGTATTGGGTAAGCCACCTTAACCTTTATGGTATCACTGGCGCTACAACCATGAATGGTGGTTCCTTTTACAATGTAATCGGTTTCCTGGGCGGGATTTGCCAAAGGGGAAGAGCAATTTATGCAACTAAGGCCCTGTGATGGCGTCCATACGTAACTGTCGGCCCCGGTTGCCTGCAATATTTTACCTGTACCAACGCAGGAGGTGATATCTGCACCAGCCTGTACTTGGGGTATAGGATAGGCTTCAATTTGTGTTTGAACGGTATCGCTACAGCCCAGGCTGTTGGTTACCACTAAGTTTATGTTATAGGTACCGGCAGTTTGATACAGCACGGCCGGTGGGTTTTGGGTGAGGTTTGTTTGCCCGTTTCCAAAGTTCCAGTTCCAGTTTATGGCGGAGGTATCAGCCACCTGGAGTGATCCTGTAAACGTAATGGATACAGGGGTACAACCATTGTTTGATTGGGTAATTATGCCCCTGGGTGTCCCTACAATCTTTAAGGGTGATCCTGCAAAGGCGGTATCCCGGCAACCATGTTGCGTGGTAACCACCAGAGTAGGGTTATATATGCCATGATTGGCATAATAGTGTGTCGTGTCTGAAGCAGTGGAAGTAGCTCCATCCCCAAAATTCCAGAGGTAACCGGTAATTACATCATTGGATGTGGTATGGTTAGTGAATACAACCGTTCCAGAATCACAAACTACCGGTGGGTTGAAAGACATATCGGCGGTTACGCCATATACCTTAATCGTATCGGTACCCTGGATGGCCACCGTACATCCGGTATTATCAATCAACAACATTTTCGGTACATAAAATCCCGGGGTCGTGTAGCTGTGTGAAACTATGGAATCGGTGGTGGCTAAAGTAGATCCATCGTTAAAATCCCACACAAAAGAAAGTCTTCCCTGGGTGGTACCGGTAAACTGTACCTGCATGGGGGTGCAACCTACCAGCGGGTTGTAGGTAAAGTGACCATACGGGCCACGAACCAGTATCCGTTGTGTTTTTACTGCGGTACAACCACCGGGGCCGGTAACCGTGAGTTTTGCAAAGTATTCTCCGGGAATATCATAAAAATGGGATGGGGTTGGAAGGTTCGAGGTTGAGCCATCGCCAAAATCCCAGGAATAACTGGTATAGTTAGACGAAGTATTGGTAAAGGTTACAATCAGGGGTGGGCAGGTGCCCAATGAATCACTAACGGTGAAGTTAGCCACGGGCGATGCAATGGTTATATAGGCTGGTTTGGTGAGGGAGTCGGAACAGCCGAATTGATCAAATACTACCAACTTTACCGGGTACACGCCATCAGCACTGTATGTGTAAACAGGAGATTGGGAATGATTGGTTATGGAACCGTCTCCAAAACTCCAGTTATAAGTAAGGTTGTTACCCGTGGAGCTGTTAATGAACCGGATATTCTTTCCGGGGCAGGAGAGGGTATCGGGAGAATAGAATTGAGCAACAGGCCGCGAAACTGTGATGGCATTGGTAGTTGCAAGGCTGTCGGTGCAACCTACCGCATCGGTAACCGTTAGGGATACGGTATAAACGCCGCCTGTATTGTAGTGGTGAACAAAAGGCCCGGCAGTATAGGTCTGCGTATTACCATCGCCAAAATTCCATATCCAGGAAGTAATGGGATGCGTTCCATCACTGTGGGAGGTGTCTGTAAAGTTTACGTCTGCCATCAGGCAGGAGGTGGTTGGCGATACCGTGAATCCCGCTGTGGGGCCATTCACCGTAATGTATTGGGGTTTTAATACTGTATCAAGGCAACCGTTGCGGTCAATTAAGATCATCCGAACATCATAAACGCCGCTCTGGGAATAAGCATGGGGTTTATTGATTCCGTTGCCGCCTGTGCCATCGCCAAAGGTCCAGTTATATGAAGTAACATTTCCGGGGACGGTATTAATTACAGAGAAAATTACGGGTGTGTTTCGGCAAACGGTGGTTTGCGAAGCCGTGATATCCGGAGTTTCATTGATTATTCGAACCGTTTCATGGGCCTCATAGCTACAACCGGTAATCAGGTTAGTAACGGTGAGGGTTACGTTATAGGTTCCGCTTCCCGGAAAGGTGTGAACCGGGTTTACATCCGAAGAGGTGGTTCCGTCTCCAAAATCCCAGGCCCAGGTATCTGCGCCTACCGAATGGTCTGTAAAGGTCCTTACTAACGGTGTAGCACAACTGAAGGAAGAAGTGAAAACGGCAATGGGCGGATTGATATGAACATAGTCAACTTTTTCTAAGGTATCCGAGCACCCGTTGTTCCATACGATCAACGTTACATTAAAATATCCGGTATCGGCGTAAGTATGGATGGGGTTTTGTACGGTAGAAGAATATCCGTCACCAAAATCCCATAACCAGCGGTCAACCGGCGCCAGGGTAGTATCAAAGAAATTTACAGGTACATAGGCACAGGTACTTAACGGGTTGGCGTTGAAACCGGTATTGGGTTTGTTACCGGCTTTAATACCGTTAGTAACGATCACCGTATCGGTACAGCCGGATGCCGTAGTAACAATCAGTTTAATGTCGTAGGTGCCCTGTGCAAAAATATGGGTTGGGTTGGCGTCTGTGGAAGTACTACCGTCTCCGAAGTCCCAGAAATAGCTGGTAACCGGTTCCGAACTGCTGGTATTTGAATTGAAGGTCCATTCAAATGGAGCGCAACCTTCCTGGGGCAGTTGGGTAATATTGGTAACCGGTCGTTGAATCCTTATAAAACTATTTTTGGTGGTATTATTGGAGCAACCCTGGTTATTAAATGCGACCAGCCTTACATTGAAATTTCCAAAGCTGCTGTAAGTATGAATCGGATTTATATCTGTTGAGGTAGCGCCATCGCCAAAGTACCAGGTATAGGTATCTGCACCGGTACTGGTATTTGTAAAATGAACGGTAAAAGGCGTGTTACAAGCTACCGTATCGGGTGTTGAGAAATTTACCGTTGGGCTGGGAGTAATTACAATTTGTTTTTCTACCGAATCAATACATGCTCCAAAATTGTTGATGAGTTTTACGGTATAGGTTCCTGCCACCAGGTAAGTTTTTTGTGGATTGATGTTGGTGGAGGTTGTGCCATCTCCAAAATCCCAAAATGCGGTACCCGGAGCAGGGGTAGAAATATTTGCAAAATTTATGCTGGTTGCCCTGCAGGCAGTAACCGGTGCGGTAAAATCGGAATGGATGGCTCCAATGGAAACGGCATTCGGACGTATCACTGTATCAGAACATCCGTTTGTATTGGTTGCAATAAGGGTTACGGTGTAGTTCCCGGTACTGGCATATACATGATTTGGATTTTCATCCGAGGAGGTGGCTCCGTCTCCAAAATTCCAATGGTATGTTAAGTTACCGGTACCCTGCGAAGTATTTTGAAAATTGATAGTGGAAGGCGCATTGCATCCGGTTTGAGAACTATTGGTAAAATCGGCGTCTACACCTGGTGCAACCGTAATATATTGAGATTTGGTAATACTCTTAAAGCATCCATGAGAATTGGTAGCCACCAGCGAAACATTGAAATTGCCGGATGCCGTATATATATGAGAGGGGTTTTGCGTTGTATCAAATGTGCCATCTCCAAAATCCCACTGCCAGGCACTAATGGAGCCGCTTATTGGATTTGAAAGGTCGGTAAACTGTACATTTAAAGGGAAGCACCCGTTGGTTGGGGTAGCGCTGAAATTTATGACCGGTTGATCGTAAATTCGAATATATGCAATGCGTACCACCGAATCGGCACCCTGTGCATTGCTCACTACCAGTTTAATGTTATACTGCCCCGGGGTAAAATAGGTTACCGATGGATTTTGCAGGAATGATATCGTACCATTCCCAAGATCCCATTTCCATTGAGTGGGGTTGCCGGTAGAGGCATCAGTAAAATGCACCACCAAGGGGGCACATCCCTCCGTAGGAGTGGCAGTGAAATTGGCGTTTATTTGGGACTTTCCAAATAGAGTGCACAGGACAAGGCAAAAGACTAGTAGGCCTGTTTTTTTCAGGTTTAAGGTAGTCATAGGAAATTGTTTTATAGCTCTGTTTCGGCCAATGAATTGGACATTGGTTCTCTATAAAACATTCTTTTTGATTATTTATTGCCCTGGCTGAAAGAAATTTCAAAGCCTTTCCATGTGGAGAACGAGGGGAGTGGTATTGCCCCAGGGGGCCAGTTCCATAACCGGGAGTGCCTTTTTGGTAAAACGCCAGCTTCGGTTTAAGAATAAAAAAGATTGTGGGGTAATAGGCTGGGTAATGGTAATCGTGAGTTTGCTGAAATCTTCATTAGTGCTCCAGGTGCCGGTATAGGTACTGTCGTTTCTTTTGGCCGTCATGGGCCCATCGTAATTGGTAGTTTTAAGGAGCCGGAATACATATCCTGTATAATTGGAGGTAAGGTCGGTGCCATTATCGGTAGCCAGTTTAACTTTAAAATCCCGGTTGAGGATATTGGTATCGAAATATTGCTGGAGGATATCCTGGCTTATATCATCCTTTGCCTTTTTACAACGGGTGAGGGTACTAAAAATAACCAGGAGGAGAAGGCAGGAGAGGCAGGTTTTTGTAAGGATTTTTAGCACGGGCTGTTTTATTTAGGTGCTAATATCTATTTTTTTATCAAATTTCTTCCGTCAATTTCTATAAATTTTAGAAACGAAAGAATAATAGTATTATTGTTCATTGCGGTTTTCGAATCAGCCTCATTTTGAGGGTAAAACATGCGCCTGCCCCTCCGGTTAACGTAATCATTATTATGGGTTATCACAGGCCTTTCAAATTGACGAATAAGCAGGGAATTTTGTACTTTCAGTTTATATAATGAAACTTTTTCTGCAGCTAATATTTTTTTTTCTTTTTTTGGTTGCAACTTCTGTAACAGGGCAGGATATAAAGCATTATAATAATTTTAATTTCCGGGTTAATGAGGGGATGCTCCAATCTACCATCAGGGATATCGCCTTCGACCTTAATAATTTTGGCTGGATATCCTACCCGAATGGAATCCAAAGGTTTGATGGCATTCGGTTTACGAGTGTTCCCATTCAACCCGGGTTACCGGATGATAAATGGGTTTATTTTCAACAATTACCTTCCGGCGATTTGCTCATCAGTCATATTTATGGGGTTTCTCTTTACCATGTTTCCAATAATAGTTTCAGGATGGTGATCCGATGGGAAAAACCGTTGGCTGATCCCTTTAGTTTTTTGGGTTATGATGATGGAATGATTTATCTCCTGGGGGAAAAAAATGAAGTTTCAGGGTTCAACAGAGAATTTAAACTTGTTATAAGAAAAAGTATTACTCCAGGCGATCCATTAGGAGAAAAGGTACTTTTCTCCAATCAAAGCCTGATTGTGGATCATTGTATTGTTGGCTCTTATCAAAATCGATTGTACAAATGGCGGTTAGGTGATTTGGGAGTTGAATCTGTATCAAAAAATTTGGGGGATCATTATTTGTATTATTTGAATATAGATAAACAGGGCAATGCAATTTATCTCACACAGCATGCTGACAGTATTACTGTTTTTAAATACGATTTTGGTTTACAGCAGCCCCGTTTCCTGTTTTCTTTGAAACAAAGGTGGGTACCTTCCTTACGGATAAATCTTTTTTACTGGAAAGAAAAGTTATTGCTTGGATTAGAAGATAGGGTGTTTGAATTAGACTCTATTACCCTTAAACCCAGGCTGGAGCTTACTAATATTAATGGAGAACCTTTTTTAAATGGCGCTTCTGTAGTGAAGTTTACAACAGATCGATATGGGAATTTATTTATTCAAACATTAATGAATGGAATTTCAAAAGTTGTAAATAATATTCTTCCTATTAAATATTATGGAAATTTTTACCAGACAAATAATTTTACCATATCTGTTTTTCCGGATAAGGCGGCCAACAGGGTGTTGGTTGGGATACTGGGTAGCGGGCTGTTTATTTATGATACTTCGCAACATTTAATTAAGAAATGGCATCGTATTCCTGGGTTATCACAAAATCTTTCTCCCAATCAAATAGTAAAAAGCCCTGATGGAGGGTATTATTTTTTCTCTTATACTATCCCTTTCCTTTTTTATCTGGGTCCTGATCTAAATTCAATAAAGCCAATTAAAATAAGAGAGGAAAATGGAGCGCAGTTTACCAGTTACCCTTCTTACTATGCCAATCCTTTGTACCAGGATAAGAATATAGCTATTTCCCAATTAGAGAATTATATATTCACTATTAATTTCCATCAGAAGTCGGTTATTGTAAGAAGGCTTTCCGGAGGCGCCATTACATCCGGATTATACCGGTCTCCTTTTTTTATATTTCATCGCAACGATTCATTGCTATTTATAAACCCGGCAGATCTGAAGGTCATTAAATCGGCCTATCTGCCAAATACCGGGGGTGTCAGGTGTTATTTAAGTGATGGAGATTCCAGTTTTTTAATGGGAACCAATAAGGGAATTTTTAGGGTAAGCGACCGTGGGGTGCGATTGTTTCATTGGGATAAAAATTTGGGGTTGCCTGATGAATGTATATATTCCATGCAACGTGATAATACGGGTGGGATATGGTGTAGTAGTAATCGTGGAATTTTCAGAGTGGGAAAAGATAAATCCATTTTGCAAATAACCCAGGATGAGGGATTGCAGGATAATGAATTTAACACCCAGTCAACTTTTAAATGTGCAGATGGTGAGATGTTTTTTGGAGGCGTAAACGGCCTCAATTCTTTTTATCCATCCGCTATCCTTGTACGGAAGGATTCCCTTAGAATCCTGTTTACGGATATCCGGATTAATAACCAGTCCTTTACCGGAGAAGTGCTAACTAAGATTAATAAGTTGGAGCTTCCTTTTAATAAAAATGCGCTGTCGTTCGATTTCCTTGCCATGTCGGCAGGGAACCCAACCCAATTTGTGTACCAGTACCGGATGATTGGGTTTGATGAAGACTGGATAAAAAATACAGGCACCCAAACCGTACGATACTTCCTGACACCCGGCAAGTACAAATTTCAGGTTTACGCATCCAGGGCTTTCGATGCAAATGCTGTTCCACAGAAAGAAATTGATATCATCATCAGTCCCCCCTTCTGGCAAACCTGGTGGTTTGCCTTGTTGTTGTTGGTACTGGTGTTGCTGGTTGTTGGTTATATATTCCGGATTATTTACCGGGGCCGGTACGAGAAGCAAATGATGCGATTGCAATCCGAAAAGGAAATCCAAATGGAAAGGGAGCGTATCTCGCGCGATCTTCACGACAGTATAGGGGCGTATGCCAATACCGTCCTGTATAAAACCCAGGTGCTGGAGGATCAGGAAATTGGACGAAAGGAGTTGCTGGATGATTTGAAATATGCATCAAAGGATATTATCACGGCCCTGCGGGAAACTATTTGGGCTTTAAAGAATGAAAATTTTATGGCCTCCGATTGCCTGATTCGTATCCGGAATTTTGTACAATCGCTCAATAAGTATTATTCCTCCATTCATTTTACTGTATTGGGCGATGCGCCCCCCCATAAAATGGTGCTTTCTGCCAATGCCCTGAACCTGGTTCGGATTGTACAGGAGGCCATTACCAATTCCATCAAACATGCGAAATGTAAAAACATTGTTGTGAACAGTTCCTTCAACAACCAATATTGGATCATCCGGATAGAGGATGATGGAATTGGATTTAACCAGGAAGAGGCAAGTAAAGACGAAGAAGGAAATGGATTAAAACACATGGCCGACAGGGCAAAAGAAGGGGATTTAGCCTTTCAGCTTTTATCCCAACCCGGAAGGGGTACCTCCGTGGAGTTGAAACTTAAATTATAGCTAATCCCCTGGGATTATATTTTATTAAATTTACTCGTAGCAACTTTGAATAAATGTCCATCAAAATTGCCATAATTGACGATAAGCCCAGCAACCGGCATATTCTTAAGGATAAACTAATGCGCCATGGACAGTTTGAGGTAACGCTTATGGCGGGTGATGGCAGGGAGTTTATGGATAAAATAAAGGTATTGGAAGATTCTGAATTGCCGGATGTAGCCCTCATGGATTTGGAGATGCCCAATATGGATGGAGTTGATGCCATTGCCGTGGGATCCTGCCTTTACCCTCAAATTAAATTTGTGGTGCTCACCATTTTTGATGATGAAGAAAAAATTTTTAAAGCTATTAAGGCCGGAGCCTTTGGATATATATTAAAAGACGAACCCGCAGAACAAATTGTAGATATGCTTTGGCAGATGCAGGAAAATGGGATTGGCCCCATTTCTCCGGGGATTGCTTATAAAATTCTTCAACTCGTTCAAAAGAACGAATTAAATATGCCGGGTAAACCGGTAGCCCAGCCACAAAGAAATTTCTTCGACCTCACCCAGCGCGAAAGAGAGATTTTACAACTCCTGATTCAGGGGCTGTCGTTTAAAGAAATAGGAACCAAACTTTGCATTAGCGCTCACACAGCGAAAAAGCATGTGATGAATATTTACACTAAGCTGCATGTGAACAGCCGGGCACAGGCATTACACCTGGCCTACGAAAAGGGGATTCTATAATTTATAAATCTCACCATATTTTTTTTTCGCATAGTCGAGAAAATACCGGCTGTTTAATTTTTCACCGGTAGCCTTTTCGCACAGTTCTTCAGCATTGTATATTTTTCCCCAGGCATAAATATTTTCCCGTAACCAATGCCATACCGGTAAGCTGTTTCCCAAAACCAGTTGTGCATCAAGACCCCGGGTAGCTTCTCCGATTTTTTGAAAGAACTGGGCGGCATATAAACTGCCGATACTATAGGTGGCAAAATAACCGAAACTTCCATGGCTCCAATGTACATCCTGTAAACAGCCAGACAAATCATCAGGCGGAGTAACCCCTATAATTTGGCTGTATTGTTCATTCCAATAGGCTGGGATATCCTTTACCGTTATTTCATTGTTGATGATTTTCTTCTCCAGCTCGTACCGGATCATGACATGGAAATGATAAGTGAGCTCATCGGCCTCCGTACGGATGAGTGAGGGTTGCACCTTGTTTATGGCACGATAAAATTCATCTGTATCGATGTCCCTTAATTGTTCGGGAAAAATTTGTTGCAATTTGGGGAAATGAAATTCCCAATACGGCTTACTTCTTCCCAGGCAGTTTTCCCATAACCTGCTTTGGCTTTCATGAATACTGAGGCTGCAATATTCGCCGGATGGCAATCCATAATCACCTGCCGGAAGCCCCTGTTCGTAAAGGGCATGCCCCCCTTCGTGGATGCAACTCCAGGCCATGCTGGCAAGATCCTGCTCATTAATCCGGGTTGTAACACGCACATCCTCTGCCGAAAAATTGGTAGTGAAGGGGTGTTCGCTAAGGTCCTGCCTGCCCGATTCAAAGTTGAAGTGCATGTTTCGCAATAATTCCAAACCCCATTCCCATTGCTTCTCTTTACTGAAATGCTGGCGCATGAAGGAATCTGCAGGTATGGGTTTACGGTAGATGTTGTGGACCAGCGATTTTAATGCGGGTTGCAAATCTCCGAATACTTTATTGATGGTGGCTACATCCAGGCTTTGGTCAAACTCTTGCAGCAGGGCATCGTACCGGTTGTCCTGGTAACCTATATACTCCGCCTCCTCTATTTTTAACCGTGCAATTTTGGATAGGAGGGGTTCAAAAATAAGAAAGTCATTTTTCTTCCTCGCTGCAATCCATGCATGGAAGGAGGCATTCACGGTTTCAGATAGTTTTTTGACAAAAGAAACAGGCAATTTTTTCAACCGTTCGAAATCATGGAAGCTTTGTTTTACATTTCTTTTTTGGATGAAAGAAAGGGATTCATCTTCCAACAGCGCCCTCAGCAACCGCTCCATCTTTGCCGACGTGAAATATTGGTGCGACAAAGAAGAAAGAAGAGCAATTTGTTGCCCCCGGTACCCGGCCCCTTTTACCGGCATATACGTTTCCTGGTCCCATTGTAATACGGCCGAAGCATAGCGCAGGTGCGCTACCTTTTGCATTTCAACTTTGTACTTTTTGTAGTTTTTATTTTCCACATCCCATTTTTTATGCCTCTGCAAAGTACCAAAATCATACTGTGAAAAGATGCCAAACCAGGAGAAGTGATTGTTGCTACAGTAAATCCACAGGTAAATAATGGAAGGATGCCCTTATCCATTGCGGTTATGCCAATTGGCTGGGATTTTTTAATTTCGGATATGCAGATAAAAGAAGTAATTCAGTTCCTCGATGCCTGGGCCCACCCCTCGCTGCAGGAAAGTTATGATAATGCCGGCCTCCTTACAGGCAACCCCGAATGGGAGGTTAAGGGAATTTTGGTTTCTTTAGATTGTACGGAGGAAATAATTAAAGAGGCTACGCTTCGGAATTGCAACCTGGTTATTGCCCATCACCCTATCGTATTTAAGGGGCTTAAAAAATTTACAGGAAGAAATTATGTGGAGCGTACCCTGATTGGCGCCATAAAACAGGATGTAGCCCTATTTGCCATGCATACCAACCTCGATAACGTGCCGGATGGGGTAAGTAGAAAAATGGCCAGCCTGATGGGATTGATAAATGGCCGGGTGCTAAGCCCGATGGATTCAATTTTAAGGCGGCTGTCGGTGTATGTTCCTACTAATTTTATCGATTCCGTTTCCAATGCTTTGTTTGCAGCAGGAGCAGGAAAACTTGGTAATTACAGTGAATGCGGTTTCCAGGTGGAGGGAACCGGCAGTTTCAAGCCGTTGGAGGGTGCCGATCCCTTTGTGGGTAAACCGGGGGAACGCCATTATGAAAAGGAAGCCAAACTGGAGTTGGTATTCCCCTCTTTTTTAAAGAAAAGGGTGATGGAGGCCCTCCGAAAATCCCATCCTTATGAGGAAGTGGCTTATGGAATTTTTCAAATGGAAAATGAAGAAGGGTACACCGGCGCCGGTATTATAGGGGAATTTGAAAAACCTATTACCGAATCGCAATTGCTTGATCTACTGTGTAATGTATTTAAAATTCCGGTTGTAAAGCATACTTCATTTATTGGAAAATCCATCAAAAAAGTTGCACTTTGTGGTGGGGCCGGCAGTTTCCTCCTTGCCACGGCCATCAATCAGGGAGCGGATGCCTATATCACGTCGGATATTAAATATCACGAGTTTTTTGATGCGGATAACCGGATCCTCCTGGCCGATATCGGGCATTATGAAAGTGAACAGTTTACCATGGATCTGATAATTGACAAACTGACTGCAAATTTTCCTAACTTTGCCGTCCTGAAAACAGGGTCATGTACAAACCCGGTGCGGTATTTTACCGGAACACAGGCCTAAAATTAAATTTCAATATGGCAGCAACTAAAGAATTTTCGGTAGAAGAAAAACTGTCTTCGTTATTAACGCTTCAAAAAATTGACAGTAAACTGGATGAAATTCAAATATTGAAAGGGGAATTACCGATGGAGGTAAAAGACCTGGAAGATGAAATTGAAGGGCTCCATGCCCGCCAAACCCGGATAGAAGAAGAAATTAATGGCATCCAGGAATTTATTGAACAGAAGAAAGAAGGAATTAAAGAAGCCGAAGCGCTGATTAAGAAATATGAAAAGCAATCGGAGAACGTTAAGAACAACCGGGAGTTTGAGGCGATAAATAAGGAAATTGAAATGCAGCAGCTCGAAACCAAGCTCTGCGAAAGGCATATTAAAGAAGCCACAGAGGAAATTGCAGTGAAAGCCAGCCAGTTGGAATTTGCCAAAAAAGCGGTGGCTACCAAAGAGGCCAACCTGACGAATAAGAAAACGGAACTGGAAAAAATTATCGGTGAAACAGAAAAGGAAGAAAAACATTTTAATGTAGCCGCCACCAAAGCCAGGGCCAATGTGGAAGAACGCCTCCTCACCAGCTACGATAAAATCAGGAAGAATTTTAAAAACGGCCTGGCCGTTGTTCCTATCGAAAGAGATGCCTGTGGCGGTTGTTTCCATTCTATCCCGCCCCAGAAGCAAAGCGAAATTAAATTGAGGAAAAAAGTAATGGTTTGCGAAAACTGCGGAAGGATCCTGGTGGATACCGACCTGAATGATTCCATCGAAGTTAAATAAACATAATTTTCTTGCATATTTGCCGCCGGACAAACTCCGGCGGTTTTTTATTTCCGAAATCTTTTCACAACCCGGTTTACACAACTGCTATTTTGTAATTTGCCCATTACATGTTAAAGAAACTGTCTATCAGCAATTATGCCATCATCGATGAACTGGAAGTTCAGTTCGAAAAAGGCCTCAACATCATCACGGGCGAAACCGGCGCCGGTAAGAGTATCCTGGTGGGTGCGCTTAACCTGGTGCTCGGGGCCAGGGCCGATTCTTCCTCCTTGAATCGGAAGGACAAAAAATGTTTTGTAGAAGCCCTGTTTATGGTGGATGATAATGACAAGATCAGAAGTTTTTTTTTAGAAAACGACCTGGACCCCGAACCGGAACTCATGCTCCGCCGGGAGCTGTCGGCCACCGGGAAATCGAGAAGTTTTATTAATGATACCCCCGTAAACCTGGGCCAGTTAAGGAGTCTGAGCATTTTGTTGGTTGATCTTCACCAACAGTTTGATACCCTGGAATTAAACAAAGATGATTTCCAGTTATCAGTATTAGATGCCTTTGCAGGAAATGAATCCCAATTGAAGAAATTGCAGTCAGCCTTTGCGGAGTATGATTTCATTCGTAAAGAATTGGCATCATGGAAAGTGAAACAAGAAGCTGCCCAAAAAGAATTTGATTATAACCGGTTCCTCCTCGATGAATTGGAGAAGATTTCCCTTTCGGAGGGCGAACTGGAACGGTTAGAGGAGGAACTGAAATTATTATCGAATGCGGAAACCATTACCCGGCAGCTTCAAACCGTTTTGTATGAAATGGAAGACGCTGAACAACCTGTTTTGGTTCAATTGAAATCAATTCAGCAAAAAGTGCAAAGCCTTGTGCAGTTTGTGCCGGGCATGGAAGAACTGGCAAAACGGATTGCTGAAAGTCTGGTGGAACTGCGGGATGCTTCGCAGGAGATCAACCGCATGCAACAGGGAATCCGCTCCGATCCACAACGGATGCAGGAAGTTGAAGAGCGGATATCCGCCGGCTTTAAATTGTTGCGCAAACATAATGTAAGCAGCACTAACGAACTGCTCAATATACAGCAGGACCTGAGGGTGAAACTGGAATCGGTTTCCAATATGGAATCGACGATTGGGGATTTGGAAAGGAAGGAGTCCCGGGCATATGCAAATGCACTTCGCATTGCCGAAAATATGTCGGAAAAGAGAAAGGAACAGATGGCCCCTTTTACAAAGAAGGTAAATGGTTTGTTGAAACAGGTGGGCATGCCCAATGCTGAATTGCACATTGAGTTGGCAAAAAGGGAATTAGCACAGGAAGGCATAGACGCAATTATGTTTTTATTCGATGCCAATAAGAGCGGGAAGGCCGAGCCGGTAGGAAAGGTGGCCAGCGGAGGGGAACTAAGCCGGTTGATGTTGTGTATTAAATCGCTGGTGGCGGCAAAACTCGAATTACCAACCCTGATATTTGATGAGATCGACAGTGGCATCAGCGGGGAAGCAGCTAAACAGGTTGGGCGTATCATGCAGGACCTCGCCACGCATCATCAGTTAATTTCCATCACTCATCAGCCGCAAATTGCGGCTAAAGCCGGGGCCCATTATTTTGTTTTTAAAGAAACCAGAAACAACCGGGTGGTTGCCGGAATTAAAATTTTGAATACGGAAGAAAGGGTGTTGGCCATTGCACAGATGCTGGGTGGCGAAAAACCATCTGCCATTGCATTAGAGAATGCCCGTGAAATGATAAATCGTTAACCTCCCCAATGCTGGTCTCGGTTATTTTCTGTTTCCCTTACCTTCAAATGCTGGTTTGAAAATATGTTTGTGGCCGGGTTTAGCCTTTCATTCTAATTATTAATTGATGACCCTGAATGAAAGGAATATCACCGGCTTTATGGAGGTTGCAATTACAGGCGGTTTAGCGATTTCTGACAAAAATATATTTACCCTTTGCTGCCCCCGCCCCGGGGGTAAAAATAGTGCCGGAAAAAATTCAAACAAAGAAATTTGACTGAAGAAAATTCACTGATAGGTTATAATTATTTACCTAATATGGTTAAAGTATCAGCAGGGGAAGCACCTAAACACCCCATCGCATAAAGTGGAGATTTATTAATATATTTATAGATGTTTTTTTCAATTCCTGGTTGTAATATTCCTTAAGAATTAAAATAGAAACCATCCTAAAAAGCACCGTATATTGGCTTATCGGTGCAACAATAAGAACAAGGTAAATTTGAAATTGGCGAATAGCTAATACCACAAATAATAAAAAGAATCAATAAGCTAATTCCCATCCCCCGTTTACAGTATGAAAATTTTGATTCAAATTTCATTGATTTCTTTTTTAATTTTCTCCGCCATAGGGGTTTGGAAAATGGGAAAGCCCCTTGCCAGGCGTCTTAAAGTAAAAGAATCGTTCTGGGGAATGCTGGCCTACTTTGGAATTCATTTTATTATTATTATCCTCGTGGTGGTTCTATTTAAGTTTTTAATGATTTGGTTAGTGAAGCAGTATGTGGAGGGAGGAGGTACTTAATTGTGGCGGTAAATTTTAAGATATCGGCAAAATCAATAATTTTACCTCTTATTAAAATTGAAAGCGATGGCATATAACCTGTTAAAAGGAAAGAAAGGAATCATTTTTGGCGCCCTGGATGAAAAGTCTATTGCCTGGATTACGGCGTTAAAATGCCACGAAGAAGGCGCGGATATTATCCTTACCAATGCTCCGGTGGCTATGCGGATGGGTGAAATTAAAAAACTTGCTGAACAAATTAAGGCCCCCGTTATTCCCTGCGATGTAACGAATGCCGAGGATATAAATAACCTTATCGATAAATCGATGGAGCATTTTGGTGGCGGCTTCGATTTTATACTTCATTCTATTGGGATGAGTGTGAATGTGCGAAAAGGGTTTCCTTATACCGACATCAATTACGATTTTAATTCGAAGACGCTGGATGTTTCGGCGATGAGCCTGCACCGCGTTTTGGCTGCCTGCATGAAAAAAGACGCCCTTCGAGAGTGGGGCAGCGTGGTGGCCCTCACCTACATTGCGGCCCAGCGCGTGTTTCCCGATTATAATGAAATGGCAGATGCAAAGGCCCTGCTCGAAAGTGTGTCGCGTTCCTTCGGTTATCATTACGGTATTAAAAAGCATGTCCGGGTTAATACCATTTCCCAATCGCCTACCCGCACAACGGCCGGAAGCGGCGTAAAAGGGTTTGAGGTATTTATCAAATATGCCGAAAAAATGAGCCCCCTGGGAAATGCCTCTGCAGAACAATGTGCCAATTATATTGTAAGCCTTTTTAGCGACCTTACCAAAATGGTTACCATGCAAAACCTGTTTCATGATGGAGGCTTTTCTTTCACCGGAGTTACAGGTGAAGTAATTGAACAAATGGAAAAATAATTTCCATGGAATGGATTGATGTGGTAGGACATGTAGGATCTGTATTAAGCAGCATCACCTTTATGCCACAGGTATATCAAACCTGGAAAACGCGCAGCGTAGGCGATTTGAGTATGATGATGTTGCTCATTGTTTGCAGCAGTACGGTGGTTTGGTTGGTGTATGGAATTGGAAGGATGTTATGGCCGGTTATTATTTGTAATGCGGTGATATGTTTCCTTTCGCTCCTGCTGATTTGGTTTAAAATAAAGTTTAGCACCCCGAAACAGCCCTAAGGTTAATACCTATGTTCAGGCACACCGGCAAAACAAGAACCTTAAAACATAACCTTCGCATTGCCTCGTTGCTATCACTGGTGGCAGGTATCGTAAATGTGGTGGGATTCTTTTCGGTAAACAGGCTTACCACCAATGTTACCGGCCATTTTGCGTATCTCATAGATGAAGTGTATCGCCTGAACTTCCTGAATGCCCTCGCTTTTTTCCTTTATATTTTCTTTTTCTTTCTGGGTTCCTTTTTTTCCGGTTTCCTGGTTGAATTTATTTCAAGAAAAAGCGAAAGGAATATTTATGTGATCCCTGCATTTATAGAAGCTCTCATCTTGCTTGTTATTGTTATGGTGGAAGCAGGTATGGAGCAAAATAATCCCGATTTCATTGCTTGCAGCCTGCTGTTTGCCATGGGGCTCCAAAACTCGCTCGTTACCTCCATCTCAAATGCCATTGTTCGTACCACCCACCTTACCGGTTTGTTCACCGATCTGGGCATTGAGTTGTCTCAATTGTTTTTTTATCGGACACCCGAACAGAAGAAAAAATTAAACGCATCCATCCGGCTTAGGCTTACCATTATTACCTGCTTTTTCCTCGGAGGGATCCTGGGCGGTATTTTGTTTGCGAAAATGCAAATCCGTGCCCTGGTTGTTCCCGCATGTATGCTGCTGCTGGGGATTGTGTACGACCATTTAAAGTTCAGAGTCCTTCTACTAAAAAAGAAGCTTACCTCCGCTAACTAAACATTTACCGATGATAAATTATCTTGCAGTATGATTGTAACCATTGCCATCTGGTTGGGATATTTAGCCTCACTCTGCCTGATAATTTCCCTGATTGTAACCACCGACATTAAATTTCGATTTTACAACCTTCTGGGATGCCTGTTTTTTGTGATTTATGCCTTGCTGCTATCTGCCTGGCCGGTATTTATCACCAATGCCATCCTGCTTTGCATTAATATTTATTACCTGTATCAGATCAATACCCGGCAGGAAAAATTCGATATCATCGAGTTTGGAGCAGGAAATCCTCTTGCACAAAAATTCCTGGATTATTATAAGGAAGACATTGCTACCTATTATCCCGGTTTTAACCCCTCCCAGCTCAATGGGAGCATCAATTTTATTATCCTGCGCGATTTAACCGTAGCTAACATTTTCAGCGCGGGGCTTCAACAAAATGGAGAGGCCACCGTTTACCTGAATTATACCGCCAAACCCTACCGCGATTTTAAAGTGGGAACCTTTTTGTTTAACAAGGAGAAGAATTTCCTGGTTTCGAAGGGCGTATCTAAACTTCTTTATAAATCAATGGAACACAGGGGGCATATCCGGTTTTTAGAAAGGATGGGATTTTCCCGGATTGCCAACGATACCCTTCAGGGATATGAACTTAACCTCCAACGCTGATTTTTCTCTCTAAAATTCAGTTAAAGGCTTTGTAATAACCGGATTTCTTTCTATTTTTGCGCCGCTAAACGCTTTGGCAGCAATTTTTCGGAGCCGAACGATTTGGCATATTATGAGAGCATAGCAAATATTACACAATCCCCCAGCCGGTTTTACCGGGAATTACAGGGGGAGCAAATGCCCTTTCATGCCGCAGGTTGCGGTATTTCATCAAATTCAATCTAAACAAAAGAAAAAATGGGAGACTTACGTTTTCAACGCAATTTTGGAATTGCTGCCCACATCGATGCCGGTAAAACAACTACCACCGAGCGCATCCTTTATTACACCGGTGTAAACCATAAACTCGGGGAAGTACACGAAGGTGCTGCCACCATGGACTGGATGGCACAGGAGCAGGAAAGAGGGATCACCATCACCTCTGCCGCTACCACCTGCTATTGGAACTTTCCTACCGTGCAGGGGCAAAAAACACCTGCATCCAAACAATATAAATTCAACATTATTGATACACCCGGTCACGTTGACTTTACCGTAGAGGTAGAACGTTCCCTGCGTGTACTCGATGGGTTATTGTCGCTCTTCTGCGCCGTATCCGGTGTTGAACCACAGTCTGAAACCGTTTGGCGTCAGGCAAACAAGTATAAGGTTCCGCGTATTGGTTTTGTAAATAAAATGGACCGTGCCGGGGCCGATTTTCTTAACGTGGTAAAACAGGTAAAAGAAATGCTTGGCGCAAAAGCCGTGCCCCTTCAATTGCCAATTGGTGCCGAAGAAAATTTTAAAGGCGTGGTTGATCTGATTACCATGAAAGGTATTATCTGGGAAGATGCAACCCAGGGGATGACCTACAAAGAAGTGGAAATCCCTGCTGAGATGGTGGATGAAGTGAACGAATGGCGTCAGCATCTGGTGGAGGCCGTTGCCGAATATGATGATAAGTTGCTGGAGAAATTCTTCGAAGATCCCAATACCATAACCGAAGATGAAATGCATGAGGCAATACGGAAGGCGGTGATCGATCTGTCGATCATCCCCATGATGTGCGGTTCATCCTTTAAGAACAAAGGGGTTCAAAAGGCGCTGGATGCGATTTGCCGTTATTTGCCGGGTCCGGCCGATATTGAAGCCATCAAAGGAACCAACCCCGATAATGGCAATGAAGAAATTCGCCATGCAGATCCCAAAGATCCATTTGCAGCACTGGCATTTAAAATCATGACCGATCCTTTCGTTGGTCGTCTGGCCTTCTTCCGGGTTTATAGCGGCCACCTCGACGCAGGTTCTTATGTGCTGAATACCCGAACCGGTAAAAAAGAGCGCATCAGCCGTATCATGCAAATGCACGCCAACAAACAGAACCCGCTCGATTTTATCGAAGCCGGTGATATTGGCGCGGGAGTAGGTTTTAAGGATATTAAAACCGGGGATACTCTTTGTTCCGAAGATCATCCGATCGTGCTGGAATCAATCAACTTCCCCGAACCCGTTATTGCCATCGCCATCGAACCGAAAACCCAGGCCGACGTGGACAAGATGGGTATGGCCATTGCCAAACTGGTAGAAGAAGATCCTACCCTTCGCGTAAAGACAGATGAAGATACCGGTCAAACCATCCTTAGCGGGATGGGTGAGTTGCACCTCGAAATTATCATCGACCGTATGAAGCGTGAGTTTAAGGTTGAGATCAACCAGGGTGCGCCTCAGGTGGCATATAAAGAAGCATTCAGCACCACCATCGAACACCGGGAAGTCTTAAAGAAACAAACCGGGGGCCGTGGTAAGTTTGCCGATATCGTATTTGAAATCGGGCCTGCGGATGAAGAATTCCTAAAAGAAGACAAAGGCCATTACCAGTTTGTGAACTCCCTCTTTGGAGGTAGCATTCCCAAGGAATTTGTACCGGCTATTCAGAAAGGATTTGAAACCTCTATGACTACCGGTGTATTGGCTGCCTACCCAATGGAGAATATGAAGATCAATGTGAAGGATGGTAGCTTCCACCAGGTGGATTCCGACTCTATGTCGTTTGAACTTTGTGCCAAAGCCGGTTTCCGGGAAGCAGGCCGCAAAGCAAAACCCGTATTGCTCGAGCCCATCATGAAAGTGGAAGTACTAACTCCCGATCAGTATATGGGTGATGTAACGGGCGATCTTAACCGCCGGCGGGGTATGCTGGAAGGGATGGACTCGAAACACGGAGTGCAGGTAATCAAAGCCAAAGTTCCGCTGAGCGAAATGTTTGGTTATGTTACCCAACTTCGTTCACTTACCAGCGGTAGAGCCACCTCTACCATGGAGTTCAGCCATTATGCTCCGGCACCCAATAATATTGCCGAAGAAGTGATCGCAAAACAAAAAGGTAAACTGAAAGTAGAAGATTAATATTCAAACTTTCTTCATATAATCCCCGGCCTTTCAAAGTCGGGGATTTTTTTATTCAACCACCTTAAACGATTCTGTATTGAGATAGTCTTTTGCCCTGAAAAATCACGAATCATGACACGCTTCATTGTTGGTATTTTTATTGTATTCTTTTTCATGCTGGCCGGTTGCCGTCCTTCGGCGGTGGTAGTAAGAGAAAGACCGGTAGCACCTGCCGTTATAGTAAAGCCGCCCAGGCCTTATCCAAATTATGTTTGGGTGGAAGGAGGTTGGTTTGTTACCGGAAACCATTATTCGTACAGGCAGGGTTATTGGGCACCACCCAGGAGAAAAGCTTACAGGCCGGGTTACTGGCGTAATACCCGGGGTGGATGGGTGTGGGTTCCGGGAAGGTAATTTATTTCAACCCGTTCCATTCTGCCAAAAACTGAGCTAGAAAGATTTCTAAAAAACGATGCCGTTCCAGGGCGAGCCTTTTGCCGGTGCGGGTGTTCATTTTATCTTTTAATAATAACAACTTCTCATAAAAGTGATTGATAGTGGGCGCGTTACTTTTATGATATGCAGAAGCACTATTATATTCCTGAGGTGCAATTTCCGGATTGTACATCACCCTGTTTTTAAATCCGCCGTAATTAAATGCCCGGGCAACACCTATTGCACCCAGTGCATCCAGCCTGTCGGCATCCTGAACAATTTTTAATTCGATTGTCTTTTCTATATTTTCATTGCCTCCCCCTTTAAAAGAAATATGGCGTATGATGTATTCGGTTTGCAAAATGGTATTTTCATTTAACCCCTGCAATTTCAAAAAATCGCGGGCTATGGCCGGCCCCTTTTCTTCGTCGCCGTTATGAAATTTTGCGTCTGCAATATCATGCAGCAGGGCGCCAAGTTCCACTATAAGCCGGTTTGCACCTTCTTCCGATTGTAAAATATGTAATGCATTTCGATGTACCCGCTGTATATGCCACCAGTCGTGGCCCGATTCCGCATCTTTTAACTGCTCTTTTACAAAAGCGATGGTAGGGTTGATAATTTTTTGATTCATGTATTAAATATCTGAATTAAATTCAGGATTGAAGTATCCTTAATTCTTCTTTGTTTTTTACAATTTTGTGTTACAAATAAATTAATCGGATTTATGAAATATCCAATATTATTTCTTCTTGCCCTGATATGCTTTTTGGGATCTTGCAGTAATTCGGAAAACGCCAAAAACATTATAGGCCATTGGCAGGGAACGCAATGGCTGGTGGAGAACAGGCCGGGAAATTATAATGCCGATTCCACTTCATTTAAGTTTGATGAAAAAGGAAATTATACGTTTACCTATAAATCGAATGTAGAAGCGGGTACATATAAGGTGGAGAACAATATGCTTTTCACCAGGCCGGCAGGCGAAAAAGAGATGATGGTTTATATTGAAAAGCTGAGCGGAGATACTTTGCAATTTAAAATGGATCGGGGAGGAGTAAGCGAATTGCTTACGCTGCTTCGCCAGCGGAAATAACCGGATTTTTCGCTTCCTTCGAAATTTTTAAGGAGGCGCTGGTAATATCGCTACAGAGTTTTTTCATGAAATCGAGTTGTTGGGATAAATGCCTGTCTTTTTCCTCTATATCCGGATTGTGAATGGGAGAATGGGGTAGGGGCGTATAACCGGGCTTAAATTGAAGCAGCGCCGCTTCCAACGAATTGATACAGGATTGTACCTGTATCAACGAATGTTTTGTGGCCGTTATACCAGGCCGGCCAGAGATATGGGCCGTTAAGCTGGCAACATTCGATGCCAATACATGGTTCAGCACCACCAACTGATAAATTTCCCTGCTTGATTTTTGTTTGTTTGATGGCTCAGAAAGCATACGGTGAAACGCGGCCGCTAAGTTGGCCATGTTTACAAAAAGCACTTTCCGGGCAAGTTTATAATCCACCATAGAGAAGGAATGACCCTGCAGGAGGTCTTTAAGCAACCTCAGGTAGTTGATATTTGCTTTCAATACGCCGGTAAGGTAAAGTGAAATGTGTTTTGCCTCCCAATGCGGAAATAACAGGTAGTTTGCCATAAACGCAAGCAGCCCTCCGAAGGCTGTATCAATAATGCGTTCTTCCACCACAGCCCAGGTGTTCAATCCCAACAGGTAAAATAAAATAATCACATAGGGGGTCATGAAAATCACCATTACCTGGTAATTGATGCGGATAAACGTGTAGGTGCCCAGCATAAAGAAAATAATCAGGCCCGAAAGCACCATCTTGTTAGGAAAAAAAAAGGTAAGTGTTAACCCCAGGATAGCCCCAATTAAGGTACCCACTAACCTTTCTGTATTTCTTTTTTTTGTTAGCCCGAAACCCGGTTTTAAAATAACAATGATCGTCAGTAAAACCCAGTAACTGTGGTTGCCATAGGAAACTGCTTCGGTAATGGCATATCCTAACAGGCAGGTAACCATTACCCGGATCGCATGGCGAAAGGAAGCAGATTCGAAATGCAAATTATTAACCAGGATGTTTTTATTTACCTGCTGGTGAGATACAAACTTCTTGTATTCCGAATCGGTAAGCAGTTTCCTGCTTTTATGAAATCCCGATTGAAAATATCGGGCTACATCATTTATTTTTTCGCCGAGGGTACGAAGGTTGATTATTACTTTTTTCAAAACAAGGGTAGAAACCCCTCCTTCTCCCAGGGCATCCACCTTTTCTTTTAAGCTGTTGAGCGCATCAATATGATTGAATGTTTGTGTGTATCCGGAATGGGATTGTATAGCCAGCCCGATGATATTCATTTCATCGGCCAGCTTATGGAGGATAGCCGAAATATCGCCCAGGATACCGGTTGCGCCATATTTATTTCTCAACGATTCATAATCGTACCAGGTTGCATTAATCTGTTCATAAAGATCCATGAGATCAGAGAAAGTCAGGATGAGGATTTTCCCCTGCCTGCTGGCTTCCCGGGTGAGCATCCGGTTTGTAAAAAGTAATTCGCGTATGGCTTCCTGTTTTTCGTTTACTACTACCTGTTGTGCTAATAATTTGCCATACTCCGTTTCGTAATTGCTTTGGATATTGTAGAGCGCCGCTTTGATGCGCAGGTAATTGGATGTTTCGTAAATGCACTCTCCGAGTAACCGTTGGGCAGGGCGGTATGGTGTAAATTTAAAAAAGATCATCGCCACCAGCATGTACCATAAACCACCGGCCAGTATCAACAGGGCATCTGTGAGTGCAACCAGGGGCGTAGAAATTTTGGTCATGCTTAAGATCATGGCCAGCAGTGCGGCGGTACCCACCGATGCAGCTCTGGCGCCGTACACACTAACCATGCTGAAGAAAAAAGTTCCCCCGGCAATGAGTAAACTCATCCATAATATATTGCCGTTAAACAGCCCCGCCAGCAAAGCCATGGCAAAAACAAACAGGTTGCCATACCACATTCCGTTCTTCTTGTGTTCCACCGGTCCGGGGGCATCGCAAATACTTAAACAAAGTGCGCCCAGCGCCATATTAAAACCGGCATCTAAAAATCCAAAATAGGCAAGCACAAACGCAGGAATGGCAATTTCGAGCGTGATACGGATCCCATCAGCCAGGTGCTGGCTGAATAAAAAATAGCGGAGTTTTTGTTCACCGGCTACGTGCATCCTCACAAGGTAAATTGAATTTCTAATGTTTTTTCTATTTACAATTCCAATGCAGGGGAAAAAATTCTTTTTGGTGCGGGATGAGCAATTCTTTTTTGACCGCAGAAAAATGAATGAGCTGTTTCATGCAGGTTTTTATTTCGATTTTTTGTTGTGAAAAATTCGAAATGAGATTTTTCAATTTTTGTGCATATCATGTTGTATTTTTGCCCCGGTTTTTCATAGGATATTGGATTTTAATACGGGGCTGGATTTTTATCCTGGCCCTTTTTTTATGAAAATTTGTTAGGAACTGAAATTGGGAATTTGTACATTGGTTGTATAATGCCCGGTATGAAAAATTTTTCTTTCCCTGCAATGGTATTATTTCTCGGTTGCCTGCTATATACACCGCATTCCAACGGCCAGGTGGTGGTGCGGGAACGCCCGGGCGCACCGGAGCTTGTAGCCCGGCCCAAAGCTCCGGGCCCACGCCATGTCTGGGTTTCTGGCGAGTATGTATGGAAGGCGCATAAATACATTTATGTACCCGGGTATTGGGCCATTCCTCCAATGAACAAAAGGAGATGGATAGAAGGACGATGGCGGCATAAACGGGGTGGATGGATTTGGAAGCCCGGTTACTGGCGATAGAATGGTTCCCGGAAACCGGTAGCGGAGTGATTTTTTTTCGGATTTTTTTTCAGGGATAATATTTCTTTTGCAATATTTAACAACCCATTCCACCGGAAAAGTGAAGTGCGAAACCCAAAACTTTATATTCGCATTTGAATATTCTCCGGCTATGCAAAAATTCATCTGCTGTTCATGCTTTCTTCTTGTTTCATTTTTCGTTTATGCCCAACGCAATCCATCGAATATGGATCACGAAAATTTTTTCAGGGCCGGTATTAAAGGAGGAGTGAACCTGAATAAAGTGAATGGTAAATCGTATAAAGAAGGGTTTAATTATAACTTCCAGGCTGGCGCATTTTTACAATTTAATTTCAGCCGTAAACTCGGCTTGCAACCGGAAGTGAATTTTGTACAAACCAGCTCGGAGTTTAGCCAGGATGGTACCGATATTTACGACGACCTTTTTTTGGACGGCAGCCAGAAAAAATCGAAACTCAGTTATCTGGAAGTCCCCCTTTTGCTTAATTACAACCTGGGCCCGAGCCGCAGGGTGAAATTGCAGGCAGGGCCTGCTTATGGTGGCCTGATAAAACAAACCACCGATAGCCTCGTGCGGGGAGGAAAGCTTTATAAAAACGGCGAGTGGTCGGTACTCGGCGGATTGTGGATCCAGTTGCCACTCGTTAACCTGGGCGCCCGATATAAATTGGGCTTAACCAATGTAAATGCGGTGGATGACCGGCAAACCTGGAAAAATCAGGCCATTCAGCTTTTTATCGGCTTAACATTCTAAAACCAATTCTGAATTTTCTTCAGCCATTTTATTTCCGTTCCCAACCATTAATGGATAGGTTGCAATAAAAAATATGCAACCCCACCCGCCCGAAGATCTGTTGGTGATAGATATTGAAACCGTAAGTGTTTTTCCCTGCTATGATGCAATGGATGCAGGCTGGCAAAAATGCTGGGACAGGAAAGTGATGCGCCAGGTTACGGATGCAGATTCGTCCGCAAAATTGTATGAAAAGCAAGCCGGAGTAATGGCCGAATTTGCCCGCATTCTTTGTATTTCCTGCGGCCTTTTTGAGAAGAACCAGTACCGTCAATTATTTGTGCAGAGTTTTTTTGGAATGGATGAAAAAATTTTGCTTACGGAATTCCTCCTGTTTGTAAAACAATTGGAAAACAGGGCTGCCCGCTTTTGTTTTGCCGGGCACAACATCAAAGAATTTGATATTCCTTTTATCTGCCGGAGGTTAATTTATAACCAGCTTCGAATTCCCAAATCCCTCGACTTTCAAAATATGAAACCCTGGGAAACCAATTTATTGGATACCTTTCAATACTGGAGGTTTGGGGATTACAAACATTTTACCTCGCTCGAGTTGCTCAGTAAGTTGCTGGATATCCCCTCCTCAAAAAATGATATCGATGGGAGCATGATCCATGAATTGTTTTGGCATCAGCCCGGGACGCCGAAACAGGAAACCCTGGAGCGCATAAAAGCCTATTGTGAAAAGGATATCATTTCCACTGCCAATTTAATTCTACGGCTTAAAGGCCTTCCGTTGTTGATGGATGAAGATATCCGGAAAATTTAGGGTAACCGTATCAGTTAGTCTTTGCCGTATCCACTTTCTTTAAGGTAACAATATACGTGGGGAAGTGATCGGAATACCCGTAATTGTAAATGGTTCCATCCCAGGTGCGTTTTGGATAACCGCGGTACTTTCCGGTTTGTTGCACCATATACTCGGGATTAAAAATAAAGGCTTTATAATAGTGGTATCCTTTTTGGTTTTTATCGAGCCAGGCTTGCGAAAGCATGATCTGATCAAAAAGCCCCCATGCGTCCTGGTAAGCAAGGGTTCCGATTCCGTTTTTATAAAAATCTACCCAGGGGTTGTACATGCCCGAGCGGGCTACATCTTTAATTTTTCCTTTGGCTCCAATTACTTTGGTAACACTGGGGCTGATGGGATCATCGTTCAAATCGCCCATTAAGGCAACTTTCGAATCGGGGTTGATGGCCATGATAGAGTCGATGGCATGTTTGGCAACGCCGGCTGCGGCCGCACGGCCCGGCATGGAACGTTCTTCACCCCCTACGCGGGATGGCCAGTGGTTTACAAAAACGTGAACCGTGTCCCCGTCCAGCAAGCCCTTCACATAAAGCACATCGCGGGTAAAATAAGAATCTTTTGCACCACCCGGAAGTTTCACAAACAGCGGTTCGGAAAATAACGGGGTGAAATATTTGGGGTTGTACAACAGGCCTACATCCACGCCCCGTACATCCGGTGAATTATAATGCACAAATTTTAAATTCCGGTCTTTCAGGTTTTTGCTATGCACCAAATCGGTAAGTACAGTATCATTTTCAATTTCGGCCACACCCAATATGGCCAGCCCATCGGGGTTATAGTTGGTGCCCATTTCCGAAATCACCCGGGAGAGGCGGCTGATTTTATCAAAATATACCCGCGTATTATAGTGCCGGTCGCTATTGGGTAGAAATTCCTCATCATTTACGGATGGGTTGTTGATGGTGTCGTAGAAATTCTCCAAGTTGTAAAAGCCGATAACAGCGGGTTTATAACTGGCTTTTTGGGCATAAGATGCTGATACTGACAGCATTAGGATAGTGGCGGCAAAAATTAATTTTCTCATCTTTATTAAAATGTGAGCGGCAAAGGTATCTATCCGGGTGAATCCGGCAAAGTATCTATGAAAAAGAAATTGATAATCTGCAAATTTTATAAGTTCGGGTATCTAAAAAGCATAAATTTGCAGACTTTTTAACAAGACCTATATGATTATCAAACCAAAACATCTCCTGCTTATGGGTGTCTGTCTTGGTATTGCGTCGCCGGCGGTTTTCGCACAGGTGGGGCGCCATACCGATACAATCCCTTCCAGGGACAGCGTGTTATTAGAGACGCTGAAAGATAATTTACAGGACAATATTCCTGTTATTTCCCTCGATGAAAGTGAAGAAGAAAGCGGTAGCGCTCAAAATGTTTCCTCCCTGCTTTCGGCCGGGAGAGATCCCTACCTGAATGCGGCTACTTTTAAATTCAGCGCCGTTCGGTTCCGGGTGCGTGGATATGATGCCGACCAGTTTGGCACTTATATCAATGGCGCTCCAATGGAGAACCTCGACAACGGTTTTACGCCCTATGGCCAATGGGGTGGCTTAAACGATGTGCTGCGTAACCGCGAAACTACCCTGGGACTGGCCGCAAGCCCCAATGCATTTGGTGATTTTGGCGGGGTAACCAGTTTCGATACCCGGGCATCGCATCAGCGTAAACAAACCTCCATTAATTACGCCGTTTCTAACCGAACTTATACCCACCGGCTCATGGTTACCCATTCCACCGGGTTGAACATGAAGGGCTGGGCCTTTTCATTTTCTGCATCCCGGCGCTGGGCGGATGAAGGGTACACCGATGGAACTTTTTATGATGG
>Ga0116193_1000510_pt1 | contig 36502 bp, 32 predicted proteins | sample AD_UKC115_MetaG_FD_89892 | JGI IMG/M metagenome (GOLD analysis project Ga0116193, IMG submission 89892) | Active sludge microbial communities of municipal wastewater-treating anaerobic digesters from Hong Kong - AD_UKC115_MetaG | ecosystem: Engineered > Bioreactor > Anaerobic > Digestate... | reverse complement strand
CGGGGGAAAACCAGTTCGTAAAAGGCTTTGTTTCTGCCAGTCTGCTGTTTTGCGTGGGAGCCATGGGAATAATTGGGGCCCTGGAGGATGGCCTGACTGGAAATTACCAGGTGCTGCTGGTCAAGGCCATTCTGGACGGTATTTTTTCCATTATTTTTGCCGCCAGTATGGGCATGGGGGTAATCTTTTCTGCAGTACCCGTTTTTATTTACCAGGGGGCTATCAGCCTGGCTGCGGGGATAATCAAGCCATTTATGACCGGGCCCATGTTGAACAATATTACTGCCCTGGGTGGTCTGCTGATAGCCGGGCTGGGTTTGAATATTCTGGGGGTTACCCGCATTCGCATTGCCAACCTTCTGCCGGGATTGCTCTTCATCCCTCTGGTGATGTACCTGCTGAGCTTTCTGTAATTTCGCTTTTCAAACGGTAAACGGCACGTAAATGGTAAATCATTAGTGCTATGGCTGCCTTTTTGGTATAATATTGTGCATGAATGTTCGGCAAAAGGAGGAGGCACAATGGCTCTCAGTCTTGCGGAAGTGGAACACGTTGCCTTGCTGGCACGTTTGACCCTGAGCGAAAATGAAAAGGAGCTTTTTGCTCAACAACTGGGCGCAATCCTCGAATATGTAGACAAGTTGAAAGAGCTCCCTACGGATGATATAGAACCCCTCAGTCACATCCTTCCCATTTATAATGTTTTTCGTGAAGATCACTGTCGGCCCAGCCCGCCTCGGGAGGAGACCATGGCCAATGCACCACTGGTTGAGGATGGGCAGTATCGGGTGCCAAGGATTATCTAATAGGAAGGGTGGCTTTCTAATTGGAACTTTATGAACTAACGGTTCATCAACTGGTGAACTTGCTGGATAAAGGTGAGATAAATCCCCGGGAGATCGTGGATTCTTTCCTGAACCGTATTCAAGCCGTAGAAAGCAAGGTCAAGGCCTTTCTTACCCTGGATGAGGATCGGGCCCGGGAGGAGGCGAACCAGGCGTGTCGGCAGGCAGGTGGCCTTTTGCGGGGGATCCCTTACGGTTTAAAGGATCTATTCTGTACCCGGGGGATGCGTACTACCTGTGCTTCACGCATGTTGGAAGACTTTGTTCCTCCCTATGATGCTACGGTGGTCAACCGATTATCCCAGGCGGGGGGGGTTCTGGTTGGGAAGCTGAACATGGACGAGTTCGCTATGGGTTCTTCCACCGAACATTCCGCCTTTTTTGCCACTCATAATCCCTGGGATTTGCAACGAGTACCGGGCGGTTCCTCCGGTGGATCGGCAGCAGCAGTAGCCGCCGGCGAAGTCCCTTTTAGTCTGGGCAGCGATACGGGGGGGTCCATTCGCCAGCCAGCCTCTTTTTGCGGGGTGGTTGGGTTAAGGCCTACTTACGGCCGAGTTTCGCGCTGGGGGGTGGTAGCCTTTGCTTCCTCCCTGGATCAGGTGGGTGTTTTAAGTAAAGATGTTCGCGATTCTGCCCTGGTAATGAATCTTATTGCCGGGTATGATCCCCTGGATTCCACCAGTGTAAACCTGGAAGTGCCGGATTATACTGTTTTTCTGGATAAGGGGATCAAAGGTATGAAAATCGCCTATCCCCGGGAGCATTTCGGGCCGGGTATCCAGGAAGATGTCAAAGAAACCGTCTCCGAGGCTCTGAAGTGGTTTGAAGAGAATGGAGCGGTGGTGGAGGAAGTCTCCCTGCCGCATAGTGAATATGCCCTGCCGGCCTACTACCTGGTGGCAACCGCCGAAGCCAGCACGAACCTGGCCCGTTTTGACGGGGTGCGTTTCGGTCTTCGGGATGAAGGAGCGGAGAACATCATCGAATTATTCTCCCAGTCCCGGGCCAATGGCTTTGGGGCGGAAGTGAAACGCCGGATTATGCTGGGGACCTATGCATTAAGTTCCGGTTATTACGATGCTTATTACTTAAAAGCCTTAAAAGTAAGAAGACTGATCTGGGAAGATTTTCAGAAGGTTTTTGGGGATTATGACCTGATAGTTTCTCCCACCACACCAACGACTGCTTTTAAACTGGGAGAAAAGTTGGGAGATCCCTTGACTGAATATATGACGGATATTTTAACGGTTCCGGTGAATATGGCCGGCCTACCCGGCATATCCATCCCTTGTGGTTTTGCCGGGGGATTGCCCGTCGGCATGCAGATCATAGGCAAGGCATTTGCCGAGGGAACCATCCTGCAGGCGGCCCATGCCTTTGAGCAGGGTAAAGGCCTGCGGAATCAGAAGCCGCCGCTGGGGGTGAATTAGATGAGCAGTGATTATGAAGTAGTAGTGGGCCTGGAGGTTCACGCCGAGCTTAAGACCGAATCCAAGATTTTTTGCGGGTGTTCCACCGCTTTTGGTGCTGAGCCCAATACTCAGGTCTGTCCGATTTGCGCCGGCTTTCCGGGAATGCTGCCGGTTTTAAACCGCCAGGTGGTGGAGCTGGCTATTCGCACCGGATTGGCTTTGAACTGTGAAATTGCTGATTATTGCAAGTTTGACCGCAAGAATTATTTCTATCCGGATTTACCCAAAGCCTATCAGAATTCTCAGTATGACCTGCCGATCTGCAAGCAAGGTTACCTGGAAATTGATGCGGACGGGCACAGAAAAAAGGTGAGAATAAACCGCGCCCATATGGAGGAGGATGCGGGCAAACTGGTTCACCAGGGAAGCATTACTACCTCGGCATATACTTTGGTAGACTTGAACCGCTCGGGAGTGCCGCTGCTGGAGATTGTATCCGAGCCCGACCTGCGCAGCCCCGGAGAAGCCAGGGCCTACATGGAAAAACTACGTGCCATTCTGCTTTTTACTGGAGTTTCCGACGGTAAGATGGAAGAAGGGTCGTTGCGCTGTGATGCCAACGTATCGGTCCGTCCCCGGGGAGAAAAGGCCTTGGGCACTCGCGCCGAAATAAAGAACCTGAACTCTTTTCGCGCTCTGGAAAAGGCTATCGAATATGAAGCCGGGCGTCAAATTGCGGCCCTGGAGGATGGAGAAAAGCTGGTGCAGGAAACTCGCACCTGGGATGAAGAAAAGCAGGTTACTCGCTCTATGCGTTCCAAGGAGGAGGCTAATGATTACCGTTATTTTCCCGACCCTGATTTGCCTCCATTAAGAATTAGCCGGGAATGGGTGGAAGAAGTGCGTGCCAGCTTGCCGGAAATGCCAGATCAGGCTCAGCAAAGGTTGGTCAGCGATTATGGATTACCGGAATATGATGCCGGTCTGCTAACCCTTACACCTGACCATCTGAACTTTTTCGACCAGGCAGTGGCCCTATGCCAGGATGCCAAGGCGGTTTCCAATTGGATGATGGGGGATATGACCCGCTTGCTCAACCAGAACAATATGGAAATCAGTGCTTGCCGTTTTACGCCCGCCCAATTGGCCCGTATGCTGCAGCTAATCGCAGCAGGGACTATTAGTGGCAAAATGGCCAAGAGCATTTTTGAAGAAATGTTTGATAGTGGAGAGGATCCGGAACGTATTATTAAAGAAAAAGGGATGGCCCAGATATCCAATGAAGATGAACTGGGTAAGATTATCGAGGAGATTATTCAGGCCCATCCCGGGGTAGTACAGGACTACCACAGCGGGAAGGAGAAGGCCTTCGGGTTTTTTGTGGGCCAGGTGATGAAGGCCACCCGGGGGCAGGCTAATCCTGCTATTGTAAACCGGTTATTAAAGGAGAGGCTCAACAGGGAGGGAGCGTAAATATGAATTTTTGGGAACTGAGTCGTGATTGGTTCCGAGAAAAGGATGCCAAGATTTTTGTGGTGGATACCACCCTCCGTGACGGAGAACAAACTGCCGGAGTAGTTTTTGCCAATGCGGAAAAGGTGAGAATTGCCAAGTATCTGGATGCCATGGGCGTGGATCAAATTGAAGCCGGCATTCCTGTAATGGGTGGTTTTGAAAAAGACTGCATCAAGGAAATCGTCGATTTGGGGCTAAAAGCCAGTATTATGGCCTGGAATCGGGCGGTGATTGCCGATATCAAGCAATCCCTCTGTTGTGAAGTTGATGCGGTGGCTATATCCATTTCCACCTCAGATATTCATATTGAGTACAAGCTGCAGACTACCCGGGAGGATGTTCTGGCCAGGATGTCGGATGCAGTAAAATTCGCCAAGGATAATAATCTGTACGTATCGGTTAACGCCGAGGATGCGTCGCGTTCCAATATCGACTTTTTAACCGAGTTTGCTTTAGTAGCCAAGCATGCCGGAGCTGATCGCTTGCGTTTTTGTGATACAGTGGGAACTCTGGACCCACTGAGGACCTACCGCTATATTCGCACACTGATAGATGCGGTGGGACTTGATATAGAAATGCATACCCACAATGACTTCGGTATGGCTACCGCCAACGCCCTGGCCGGAGTTTATGCTGGAGCAAAATATGTCGGCGTAACCATTAACGGGCTGGGAGAAAGGGCTGGAAATGCCTGCTTGCAGGAAGTCATCATGGGCCTGAAGTATTTGATGAAGGCGGATGTTGCCTACAACACCACGCTCTTTCGTGAGGTAGCTGAATACGTGGCTCGTGCTTCCGGGCGTCCTTTGCCGGTAAGCAAACCCATCGTAGGAGACAATATTTTTGCTCATGAATCGGGTATTCATGGAGATGGAGTCTTAAAAAACCCGCTTACCTATGAGGTTTTCACTCCTGAGGAAGTCGGTTTGCAGCGGCAGATAGTTCTGGGCAAGCACTCCGGTTCAGCGGCAGTGAAGGCCAAATTCCGGGAGTATGGCATTGAGATAAGTGACCAGCAAGCCCGGGATATATTGGTCCGGGTTCGGGATCTTTCTATTGAGAAAAAACGTTCCCTTTTTGATAAGGAACTTATTCTGATTTTCGAAGAATACCAGAAGGACCTGGGAGCGTAAGTGTCTGGCGAAAGTAGCCGATATAAATACTATTGGACTGAAGGGTTTTGTTCATATATAACCCTGATTAAAGAAAGGGTTACATTGATTTGAGAAGGGAGAAATAGGGGAATTGGGGAAGACAATAGCGGAGAAGATTCTTAGTAACAAGAGCGGGCAGGATGCCCGGGCAGGAGATATTGTCATTGCCAACCTGGACTTTGTCATGGGGCAGGATGGAACCTCCCCGCTGGCAATCAAGGCATTTCACGAAATGGAAGCCCAAAGGGTTTTTGACCCGGCCCGGATTGCCATGGTTATCGATCACAGCGCACCCAGTCCCCTGGAAGGTGTCTCTGAATTGCACCGCCAGATGCGGAGCTTCGCTGATCAACAAGCCATCCATTTTTATGATATAGGTGACGGAGTTTGTCATCAACTGGTTCCGGAACAGGGTCATGTGGTACCCGGTGACCTGGTAATCGGCGCTGACTCCCATACCTGTACCTACGGGGCTATAAACGTCTTTTCCACCGGGGTGGGTTCCACTGATCTGGCGGCCGGAATAATAGCAGGCAAACTATGGTTCAAGGTGCCGGAAACCTTTAAATTCCAACTGAATGGCAGGCTGCCTCGGGGCGTTTTTTCCAAAGACCTTATTCTCTACCTAATCGGTGATGTTACCGCTGATGGCGCAACCTATATGGCAGCGGAGTATACCGGGGAAGCGATCGCCGACCTCTCTGTGGAAGCCCGTTTCACCATTAGCAATATGGCCATCGAGATGGGGGCCAAGTGTGGTCTGATGGAGGCTGATGAGAAGACCCTGGCCTGGGTAAAGGCGCACAGCCGCAAGGGCTTTGCACCCGTATCTGCTGATAATGATGCAGCTTATGCCCGGGTAAAAGAATATGATGTTTCCCGGCTGGAGCCGCAGGTAGCCAAACCACATACAGTGGATAATGTCGCTCCAGTAGGCGAAGTGGCGGGTACGCCTATCCAACAAGGCGTTATCGGCACCTGCACCAATGGCAGGATAGAGGACTTGCGGATTGCTGCGGGCATTTTGCAGGGTAAAAAAATAAAACGGGGAACGCGCCTGGTGGTAGCACCGTCTTCACGGCAGGTACTGCTGCAAGCCATGCGTGAGGGCCTGATTGAGATTTTTGTTGAGTCCGGGGCGGCTTTAGTAACACCCGGTTGCGGGCCTTGCGTGGGGACTCATAATGGGGTTCCTTCCGATGGGGAAAATGTAATTTCCACTGCCAATCGTAACTTCAAGGGACGTATGGGCAACAACCGTGCCTTTGTCTACCTGGGCTCTCCGGCCACGGTGGCGGCTTCCGTTATCAACGGGGAGATTACCGACCCCCGAAATTATATTGATTAACAAGGGCAGGGAGGAGAATTATGCATCTCAAGGGTAAGGTTCATAAATTTGGCAATGACGTTAATACCGACTATATTATTTCCGGGCGCTACAAGTTTAAGACCCTGGATATGAAGGAACTGGCCCATCATGTGATGGAAGATCTGGACCCCGATTTTTATTCCAAGGTCCAGCAAGGGGACTTCATTGTGGCCGGGAGTAACTTTGGTTGCGGTTCTTCCCGGGAGCAGGCCCCCCTGGCCATCATCAACGCGGATATCAGTGCGGTTATAGCCAAATCTTTTGCCCGCATCTTTTATCGCAACTGTATTAATACCGGGTTGCCGGTAATTGAATGTGACACCGACCAGATTCAGGCCGGCGATGAGCTGGAAGTTGATTTGGAGGCGGGGGTACTGCATAATCACAGCCAGGGAGTTGATCTTAAGATTACTCCACTACCGCCGGTCATGTTAAAGATACTTTCCGAAGGCGGCTTGGTAGAACATTTTAAAAAGCACGGTACCTTCAATTTTGACTAGGAGAAGTTTGGGGAACACGAGAGAGAATTTTGGGGGAGGGCTGCCCTGTGAAGCTTGTGGAGCTTTATCGCCGGGAAAAGCCGGTCTTGTCTTTGGAGGTTTTTCCACCTCGGCCGGATTATCCCCTGGAGACCATCTTTGCAACGCTGGATGCCCTGACAAAGCTTGAACCTGGTTTTATCAGCGTGACCTACGGTGCGGGGGGGAAAAGCCGGGTTCGTACAGTGGAAATAGCCTCCCGCATTAAATGCGACTATGGAATAGAACCCCTGGCTCACCTTACCTGTGTGGCTCACACCCGTACCGAAGTTGACTCCATCCTGGCTCAACTGATGGAGGAAGGGATCGACAACATCCTGGCTCTGCGTGGTGACCCGCCGGAAAATGATCCGGATTTTGACTTTAACCGCCAGGAGTATCGCTATGCCGCTGAGCTCATCCAGGATGCCAGAAATAAGTCTGATTTCGGTATTGCCGCTGCTGCGTATCCGGGTGGGCATCCGGAATGTAACCGCTTAACCGATGATCTGCTTAACCTTAAGAAGAAAGTGGACAGTGGAGTCGATTTCTTAATTACCCAGCTTTTCTTTGACAACCGCCTCTACTATGATTTTGTAGACCGGGCATTGGCTTTGGGAATAGGCTGTCCGGTTATCCCGGGAATTTTCCCGGTTCTGAATGCCCGCCAGATCAGGCGCACGATTTACCTTTGCGGAGCTTCCATACCCGCACCATTATTGCGGCTGGTGGACCAGTACGAGGACGACCCGGACGGCATGGAAAAGGCCGGCATTGAATACGCCAGCCAGCAGGTAGAAGACCTTCTGACCAGCGGTGTTCCCGGCGTTCATCTTTACACCATGAACAAACCCATCCAAATAACCCAAATCGTACATAATGTAGGACTGTAGTAAAACCAGGGGCTGCATCCCCTGGTTTGCTGTCCAGCAAGCGATGATGCCCAGGGTGCCGTGGATTAGTACGGAATGTAAAGATGGGAGGCACGAAGATAGGCTGGCGATCAAAGCTAAAGCTATGATTTAAGAGCTGGCTTGCGGGATTGGAAAAAGTGATAAGGAGTAGGTGTATTGTAAGGTACACGGAGCAGCCGGGGAGGGGAAAAGATGGCCGAGGAGAGAATAGAATGCATTCCACTGGGGTGGGCCAACAGTTATCTAGTGACAGGGAAAAAGACTATTATCGTCGATTCCAGTAATCCGGGTAATGGGGAGAAGATCCTGAAGGCCATGCAGGAAAAAGGGATTGAAGCGAAAGATGTATCCTTAATTTTTATTACCCATGGGCATATAGACCACTACGGTAGTGTTTTTGAGCTATTGAAAGTGATGGATGTACCAGTGGCCATTCATTATGGAGATGAGGTCTATTTGCGCCGGGGAAAACAGGGCCCTCTCTATCCCGTTAATTTTACCGCTTCCTTAATCAAGGTAGTGGGGAAAAGGCTACGGGTCAAAAGTCGATTTGTACCCCGGCAACAACTGGTATTTGAGGATGACTTGGATTTAGCCGAATATGGAGTGGAGGGAAGATTGATTCCGACCCCCGGGCATACCCAGGGCTCAGCTACACTGGTATTGGCTGATGGGAGGGCCGTAAGTGGTGATCTGGTAGTGCGCCGCTATTTGCGCTGGGGACCGGCGGGCCCCCCGCCATTTCTGCACGATGTGGGTCAGTTCCGTCACAGCCTGCAGCTGCTGCGTGAGTACGGGGTGCATACCCTTTATCCCGGGCATGGAGCCCCCATACCCCTCTCTGAGATAAAATGACCCAAAAGAAACCGGGGAGAATTTCCCCGGTTTCAGTGTTAATTCCTGGGAAATTATTTCCCCTTGAAGTTGGGTTTCCTTTTTTCCAGGAAGGCGGTAATTCCTTCCCGGAAGTCCTCGGAGTTCCAGCACATTACCTGCGCCCCTGATTCCAGGGAAGCGATGGTCCACAAATCCTTATCAGCGCAGGCGCGCAGGATCTGCTTCATGTAACGAAGGGTGATGGGGGGACCGGCAGCGAGTTTGTCGGCCAGAGCATAGACTTCTTCATATAGCTGTTCATGAGGAACCACTCGGTTGAACACTCCAGCCTGCAGGCACTCCTCAGCGGTGAGGATACGTCCGGTATAGAGGATTTCTGCAGTGCGATGGTGTCCGAGCTTATGGAACAGGAAGAAGGAGGTTCCCCCGTCGGGAACAAAGGCGATGTTTACGAAGTTGGCAGCAAATTTAGCTTTATCGGAAGCAATGACAATATCACAGGCCAGCGAACAACCAGTAGCTGCCCCGGCGGCTACGCCATTGATTGCGGCCAGGACGGGCTTGGGAAAATCGTAAAGGGTCTTGATAAGTAAAGCGGAGCGATCAAAAATATAACGGGCATCAGCACTAGTTTGCATAGTCGCCAACATTCCCGCATCACCACCGGCAGAAAAAGCCTTGCCGGCTCCGGTTAGAACCAGCACCTTGATATTCTCATCCTCTGCTGCCAGTCGCAGGGCTGCCAGTACATCACCAATGGTAGCATCATCAAAAGAGTTAAAAGACCCGGGCCGATTCAGGGTCAATGTAGCTACACCATTGTCCCGTACCTCAAAAAGAATATTCTGGAATTGCAAAACCTTTCCCTCCCCTGAATATATAGTAAACGTATTATTTAATTTTCAACATTATACCCCAGACCAGGTGTTTTTGTAAATTAAGCCTGATGTATTCCACTGCGGGCGACTGGTGTTATCCATGCAGGGTTTGGTGACGGAATGTTTATGTATCCAAACCAGGGCATTACTCCTTTGGGCAGTAGAAGGCAAACTTGGAAAAGGAACCGTGGCTATACTATCTGGGCGTGGGCCTGCGTTACCATATCATTAAGGCTTTGGCAAAGTTGGGCAATCCGAGAGTGAGAGTTGGCCAGAGCAGCTTCCTGCAATTCCGCGGCTACCGCGGAAATATCCAGGAATCCGTACATTCCAGCTGTCCCCTTGATATCGTGACTTATGCTGGCCAGAGAAGAAATATCGTTGACTTCTGCGGACCGATTCAAATCTATTACCATTTCCTGCAGCAGGTTCATGAATTCCGGTAAAAGATCGTCAATCACCTCACGGGGCAACGACTTCTTTTCCAGGTGGAGGGGAGAGGTTTTTTTAAGGTGGTGTTTGATTTCCTGCACTAACTGTTCGGCCTTGAAAGGCTTGGCCAGGTAAGCATTACAACCGCAGGCCAGGCATTTTTCCCGGTCCCCTGCCATGGCGTGGGCGGTTATGGCAATAACAGGCATATCTCTGGTTTCTGGCATCTGTCGGATTAAGCTGGTGGTTTCATAGCCGTCCATGACCGGCATCTGCATGTCCATGAGAATGACATCAAAGCGTTTGCTCTGCAATACCTGCAGGCATTCCAAACCGTTAATGCAGGTGGAGACGTCGAAGCCATAGTTTACTAGCATCTGCGAGATGATTTTCCGGTTAAGTTCGTTATCTTCTACTACCAGTACGCTAACCGGGTTGAAACCTATTAACAAATCTCCGGCCTCGCTGTCTTTCTCTTCTTTGTAACGCTGTTCCTGGAAATCGCTTTCAGCTGGTACCTTAAGCCCGATACAAAAAGTGAAGACGGAACCAAAGGTGTCATCTCGGTGTTCATGCCAAATGCTTCCCCCCATGAGTTCCACCAACTTTTTGCAGATATACAGCCCCAGGCCAGTTCCTCCATATTCACGGGAAGCAGAACTGTCCACCTGGGTAAACGGGTCAAATATCCGGTTAACCTGACTGGTGGGTACCCCTACCCCGGTATCGGCAACCGCTATATTCAAATAGCCGTATTCGCCCGGATATGCCCTTATCTGTATTCCGCCCAGCTGAGTAAATTTAATGGCATTATACAAAAGATTAAGAAGAACCTGGCGGACCTTGGCAGCATCAGCCAGTATGTATCCAGGAAGATTCCGGTCAATGGAGAGGTGCAGGGACAACCCTTTGGCCCGCAAAATAGGTTCTACCATGTAAGTAGTCTGGCTTAACAACTCGGTCAGATTGCAAGGCTCGATTTGCAGGGAAATCCCCCCGATTTCTATTTTGGAGACGTCCAGTATCTGATTAATGATTTCCAGCAACTGCTCTCCACAGGCACGGATTACTGCCAGACTTTCCGCTTGTTGAGGAAAAAGCTCACTATGCTCCAGCAACTCAACACATCCGAGAATACCGATCATGGGAGTCCTTATTTCATGACTCATATTGGCTAAAAACTGACTCTTGGCCAGGTTGGCAGCTTCCGCCTGCTCGCGGGTTTTAACCAGCTCGGTAATGTCGGAAATAATTACTACGTAGCCGGTAGCAGACCCATTTTCCCCCAGTGGGTGAATGTGGTACATAAAGTAGTGCCTTTCATCGTCCAGCGAAAACGGAAACTCCCCCTGCCACCTTTGTGTCTTAATCCACGAACAAAAGAGTGCGCTTACCTGTCGATGGGGTGGTCCATCTGAGGCAGTAGCATTCTCGCTTAGACCGAACAATAGCTGAGCCTGTTGATTGGCAAAAAGGAGATTTCCTTCCAAATCGACTGCGGCAATACCTTCCTGAATATTTTCCAACAGGTGGGATTGGTATTTTAACTTCTTTTGCGCATCAACTTTTTCCGCGATATTAATCAAGTTGGCATTAACTTCACGGTTGGTTGTGTTAATGCCCAGGGTTAGTAATACAAGGCCGGTTAATAAAAGACCATAACTCAGATACGGATCTGACCATAGTATAGGTAGTATGTTCTGGAAGAGATTGGCCAGCGACAAAAGAAACAAAATACTGCCCAAAAGGATTAGTGGTAGTACCTTTTGCCCTACCTTTGTTGACATCCTTTTCCCTCCCCCTCGAAAAAAAAGTAAATATGAAAGCAAACAAAAGGTACTTTTAACATACACCAGGACCACCAAGAAACCTGTCTGCTTGTGGCCGAGATAGCCTTTTTTTTTTAGGTTATTCTGTCAGCAAAACACGCTAATTTGGGCTCACTGCTACTTTCTGTCATTCCTTATAGTTGTGACGTCGATTTTATGCGGATAGAAGCACGAAACATGCTACATTCACCACGCAATATGGGATTTCTACCGGGAATTAAATCCAGGTGGGAAGGAATTTACCACCGCTAAGAGAACCTATAAAAGAAATGTTTTTTAGAGGGCTTATAGAAAACCAAAAAGGGAGAACTTTTACGCTTATTACTCTACTAATGTTACAGGAGGGTTTTACTTTGCCTATTAAAAAAATCGTGCTTATTGTTTTAGCGGTGTTTATCATCCCTGGTCTATTTCTTGCTCCACCTGCTAGTGGGGCACTTCCCGAAATAGGGATATATTTTGACGGGCAGAGGCTGGTTTCCGATGTACCCCCGGTGCTGATTAACAATCGCACTATGGTACCCTTGCGTATTATAAGTGAATCAATGGGACAGAAGGTTTTCTGGGATGGTGAAAACAGGCGGGTGATTATCACGGCAGCTGATGAGGGGTATACTCCGCCACCGGTAATTGGTATGGCCGAAGAAATCCAGATTTACCTGGATGGTAGACTACTGGAGTCAGATGTGCCACCTTATATCAAGCAGAATCGAACTATGGTGCCCCTGCGGGTTATCAGCGAAGAACTGGGTTTGCAGGTGAACTGGGATGGGGAACGGCAAGCAGTGGAGATTAATACGCCCCCTCTCCCGCCATCTCAACCAATCCCTTCTGCGCCAACGCTTGCCGATACCAAGGTTGATTATTACCTGACCATTATGGGCGACGCAACGGTTGGCGCTGATCAACTTAAAGGAATACTCAGGTCTAATAACCCTCAGGCGTCGGAAGAATTAGTGGATCTTTACTTGCGGTTGGGTAGGGAGTATGGAGTGCGCGGAGATATCGCTTTTTGCCAGGCCGCCAAGGAAACTGGCTGGTGGAAGTTCGGCGGATTAGTTGAGCCCTACCAGAATAACTATTGCGGGCTTGGTGCTACCGGTTCACCGGCTACGGGGGAAGAGGAGCTAAATGGGGCTGATCCAGAGCGGATTCGTTATGAGGCCGGGGTGCATGGAGCTATTTTTGACTGCATGGCCAGTGGGGTGGAGGCCCATATTCAGCACCTTTATGCCTATGCTTGTAAAGATCCCCTGCCGGCTACTAAAACGTTAGTTGATCCGCGTTTTGTCAAACCTGCCCGGGGAATTGCCCCGCGCTGGGTGGACCTGGGGGGAAGATGGGCGGTCCCCGGTTACGACCGGGGTAAATATGCCAGCTTCGAGGAGGCCTTTTCCAGCCAGGAAACTTACGGACACAGTATTCTCCGTGATTACTACCTGCAGGCATGCGAGGCTAAAAGCTAGTATTGTCTAATCGGGGACAAGAACCTTATAATAAAATCATTACGTCATGCTATTTCTTCAATGCAAAATTTTTAGCTTTGACATTCTTGTACTTGCAGCAATTGTTTTGGCCTCATTTGATCATTATATTATAGCGTCTCACTGGGGGGTGGTGCGCCGACTTATTTGCAATGTGATGTCCCTGTTATAGAGAGAGAAAAGGAGGCCAGATTAAGTGGGGTACAAGTACATTACCGAAGAGCAGATTAATCGGCTCGTCGACTTTGAGGGCGCCCGTGCCTACCATCTGGGCAAATCCCGGGCTAAAAAAGACAAGCGCATGTCTTTGAGTGAAGCAGTTGGACAATATGTCCAGGACGGAGATATCTTTGCGGAAACCGGCTTTGCCTATGTCCGTGCTCCAATACAGGCATACTTTGAAATCATCCGTCAGAAGAAAACCAATTTGGTTGGCATGGGATCCCCTATGTCCAATGAGTCTTACCTTATGTATTTTGATATTGTCAAAGCTATACATCTTTCCTATATCGGCGTAGAGATGCGCGGCAATGATAAGAACTTTGCCCGCTGTATCAAAAGCGGCAAAGCAGAAATTGCCTCTATCTGGAGTCATGGAGCTATGGCATTGGGTTTCAAAGCTGCCCAGCTGGGTGCTCCCTTTGTTGCCTCCAAGCAACTTTTGGGTTCCGACATGCTCAAGCAAAACCCCTATGTAAAAGTGATTGATAATCCGGTCGGGGTGAAAAATGATCCGGTTTGCCTCATACCGGCACTTTTCCCTGATGTTTGTATAATCCATGTGCAGAGAGCGGATCGCTACGGCAATGCGGTTATTGAAGGGCCGGCGATCAACGACATCGCCTTGGCGGCTGCTTGCCGCAAGGTAATCCTTACTGCCGAGAAAATTGTTCCGGAAATGACTATCCGCGATGCCAGCGATGCTTCCATTCCCTTCTGGTATGTGGACGCAGTCTGTGAAGTTCCTTATGGTGCTTTACCAGGTTGCTGCCCCGGCCATTATTATTGGGCCAGGGAATGGTGGGAATGGTTGGTGAGAATTGGTACTCCCGATGTGGACTGCATTGAGGACTTTTTCCGCTACTGGGTGTTTGAAACCAAAGATCAGTATGATTTTATTGATCGATTGGGTGGAATACGTTTCCTTGATGAGGCCCGCCGTCAGATGGAGGCTGCCCAAGCCACCATCGATGACTCTGATATCAGTTTTGATTATCAGGAAGTCATCCCCAAACGGGGTTAGGAAGGAGGAGGGAGTAATATGACAAACGTAGCACCGGCTAATCCCCTGGAAATGCTGGCTTACAACATTTCCATGCAGATCGAAGACGGCCAGATTGTATATGTGGGTACCGGGCTTCCAATGGTTGGAGCCATGCTGGCCAAAAAAACCCACGCGCCCAACATTACTATGGTTTATGAAAGCGGCGGTCAGGATCCGCTGGAAGGTGATATGCCCTGGTCAGTAGGTTGTCCCTTTACCTTCCGCAAGTCCCCAATGAGTATGGAAATGGCCATTTCCTTCGGTCAGTCAGCGGTGGGCTATGTGGACATTGCTTTCCAGGGTGGTGCACAGATCGACATGTATGGTAATGTCAATACCTCGGTTATTGGTTCCTATGGAGAGGGACTCAAGGCCATTCTGCCGGGCAGCGGCGGCGGCAATGACATCGGCTCTCTTACAGAAAAATCGGTTCTGGTAGGACTGATGACCCCGGATCGCTTCCCGGAGAAAGTGGACTTTAACACCACCCCCGGATACCTGGATGGGGGAGATTCGCGAGAAAAAGCCGGGCTGTTGGGTGGACCCATTGCCGTAGTCACGCAGGTAGGAGTATTCGATTTCGAGCCGACCAGTAAACGGATGCGCATCAAGGGGTTAAACCCGGGCATGAATGTGGAGATTGCCCAGGCTTGTGCCGGTTTTGAGTTACTGGTACCGGATAATGTGGAGAATATACCTACTCCCAGTGATGAGGTTCTGACCATTTTACGGACCCAGGTTGATCCCCGGCGCGTATTTACCAAAATGCCGGGAATGTAGCTCAGACCGTCAATAAAAATTGAATATATGCTTTACTTCAAGCCCGTTCAATCAACGTACTTTAGTACGTTGATTGAACGGGCTTTTTGAGTGCCTTGCCCTGCACTTTCTTTGTTCGCCCTGCCCGCTTATCAACTTCTGTGACAAGCTGAAAAAAAAAAGCAGGCCTGCGGGCCTGCTTTTTTAGTAAAACCGCTATTTATCCACCCAGGGACCAAAAGGTGCACCGATGGGTAGCACCGTTTTTCCGTAGTGGGTATTCAGAACGGTAGCCGCCGAGCCATAGAAACTGACAATGGCGATGCCCATCTCAGCGAACGCGGCCAGCATATGCCAGGACTCCCCTCCCCACTTCAGGGTGTTCATGAAAAGCCCCAGGAAGAGCAGGTCAATCAGCAAAAAGATGATGAACAGAACCTTGTTGGCTCCCATAGCCCCCAAGGTCATGTACATGGTGAAAATAAAGTAACCTAGAAATGCAAAGCCCAGTTGATTCATGTCAACTACCGCTTTAGGTCCGAGACCAAACATGCCGTTGCCAATCATCCAGGTCATGGCTACGGCGTACCAGAAAAACCCATATCCGCAAAATGCGGTTGCTCCAAAGGTATTGTCATGTTTGAAATCGAAAATGCCAGCCACAAACTGGGCGGTTGCTCCCAGGAAAATGGCCCAGGGAATCACCATAACAGTACCGTCGGTAATTCCCAATTTTTGTGTTGAAGCCACCAGGGTTACCATCGCCAGTCCCAGCAGACCCAGTGGTGACGGATTGGCCACAACCGATTTGACATGGCCAGTTACCTTCATTTCATTGGCGTTTGCCATAATTCCCCCCCTAGATAGTGCAGTATGTTAGAAAATAGCTAAGATGTTCTCACTACCCTCCTTTCCAGAACAGTAGCAGGATATCATTTTCCCCATGTATATTCCACACGTTTAGCGGAAATCCTGTTAAGTTTGTGACATTTTTCTTTTTTAGTGACCAGTAAGCATACCTTTTATAGGGAAACTGTTACAATTATTTTGAATTTTCCCAATAAGTCGCAACCCTTTCAAAGACGGTACCCAGCCGCTATAATAAACTTAATGTGGAATATCAGTAGATAGAATAAGCTGTCTGATAATTCTAAATTAACGTAACCTGGGAGGTGATGGAGCGGAAAGGCTGATAACTTAAAATACCCCTGTGTGTATGTTGCCAACGGTACGAGATGGAATTTTTGGGGAGGTATGGTTGTGGCATCTAATTTTCTTTATTCAACCCGTGATCACAAGTTCATTCTCAAAGAATGGCTGGAAGTAGGAAAAATTTTGTCCCTGGACGCATACAAAGACTATTATAGCGTCGACGATATTGACAACATTCTTGAGCAGGCTTTCAAGGTGGCCAAAGAAGTGGCTGCTCCTACCCGCGATGACAATGAAGCTATCCAGGCCCGGTTTGAAAACGGTAAGGTTACCGTTCCCCCCTCTTTTAAAGAGTTATACTGGTTCCTGAATGAAAATGGCTGGGGCGCCAGCAACGAGGATGATGAAGCCGAAGGACATTTGCCCCAGGTTTTATTCCGCGCCTGTGGTGAATACCTGGCCGGGGCCAATGCGGCCTTTATGCCCTATATCCTGGCTTCGGCAGGTGCTGCCGGGCTGGTAGCAAGCTTTGGGGATGAGCGGGTGAAAGGACTCTTTAAGGAAAAAATGTTCAGCGGGGAGTACGCCGGCACCATGTGTTTGACCGAGCCCAATGCTGGTTCGGATGTTGGCGACTTGCTCACCAAAGCTTATCCCACTGACGAAAAAGGTGTTTACCGCATCAAGGGAACCAAGTGTTTTATTACCGGAGGCGAACAGGATATTACCGAAAATATTGTGCACCTGGTTCTGGCCCGGGTGGAAGGAGCCAAGCCTGGCACCAAGGGGATTTCACTGTTTGCTGTGCCCAAGATGAGAGTAGATGAAACCGGCAATATCACCGGCAGCAATGATGTGCAGTGCGTGGGTATCGAACACAAAATGGGCATCAAGGGTTCAGCAACCTGTGTCATGTCTTTTGGTGAAAATAATGAATGCCAGGGATACATTCTCGGTAATCCCCCCGACGAAGAAGGCCGGGGAGAAGGCATGGCCCAGATGTTCCAGATGATGAACGGAGCCCGGGCCGAGACCGGTCACGCTGCTCTGGCAGAAACGGCAGTAGCATACTACAATGCTGTGGCCTATACGGTTGAACGGGTACAAGGACGTCCCATAACCAATCCCAAATCGGAGCGTGTTTCCATTATTAAACACGAAGATGTGCGCCGCATGCTGCTGGATATGAAGGCCCATATTGAAGCCATGCGCGCTCTAATTTTCAAGACTTACTTCGATTTTGACATCTTGCACAGTTCCCCGGATGAGGAGGACATCAAAAAGGCCAAGGCGGCCCTGGAGGTCAATACCCCGCTTATCAAGGCCTACTGTTCGGACAAGGCCTGGGAACTTACCGCGGAGGCCATGCAATGTTTTGGGGGCAATGGCTATTCCGAGGAATATCCCATCGCTGAATTGTGCCGGGATGTTAAGATTTACTCCATCTGGGAAGGTACCAACTTCATTCAGTCCCTGGACCTGGTCGGACGCAAATGGATGATGGGCAAAGGTAAAGTCTTCGCTGCCTGGTTGGCGGAGATTGAAGGCTTTGCCAGCGATAATGCTGCCCATGCAGTTTTGGAAAAGGAAATGGCTATTCTTAAGCGCGCTGTAGATGCCTACCGCGAAATTCAGAATACCATAGCCGGTTACGCAATGGGAGGCAATATACCTATGATGCCTCTCTACGCTACTCGCATTCTCCATGCTACCTCTGAACTTATTTGCGGAAAATTACTGGTAGAGCAGGCCGTCATAGCCCAGAAGAAAATCGATGAGCTGGGCAGTGACCACTATGATTATGCCTTCTATAACGGCAAGGTTAATGCTGCCCGCTATTATGTACACAACATTGTCCCCAATATCTTCCGCACCCTGGAAGTCATAAAGGACGGGGATACTTCTGTACTGGATATTGATGAAGGTGCCTTCCAGTACTAAGATTAGTGGAGAATCAGGCATAACTGCCCAACATGGAGCAGGCTGCAGAAAAGGGCTGTCACTCATAACAGTACCATAAGTAGTTTACTGGTTCCGGGGGTTTACAGATGGTAAACCCCCGGATTCGCCGTTTGGATTTACTGGAATTGTGCCGATATCGAGAGTATTGCGAATATTTAAACTTATTCACTGAAAAAGGATTTGTCCTTCCGGTTTGAGAATATAAACTGATAGGACAAAGTATGCTTATTGTGGCGTTATTGTTCTCCCCCATACCCGGGAAGCGTGAGTGGACGGACGGTTTTACGTCTCGTGGCGGGTTTGAGGAGGACGATTCATAAATGGTAGGAGGTGATGGGGGGCCATAAAAGGCCGGGGGTTTAACTGATAACAAGGGAAGGTTGGTTCCCAGATGACTACTACGGAGGGACTTCCCGAAATAGCGCCAGACAGACTCTGAAGATAGTAGAATAATTGGGGGGGTCCTCCCTTGAAAATGGAGGGAGTATAACAGATGTCTGCCAATTTTGCGTACACAAACATCAGGGATTTTGAATTTATCGTTCAGGAATGGCTTCCGAGCGAACAGGTCTTTAACTATCCGCGCTATGCCGATTATTATTCCAAAGATGATATTAAATCAGTTCTGCAGCCCATTCTTAAGATGGCCAAAGAGGTAATTGAGCCCACCAACGAGGATGGAGACAAGAACCCGGTTAAGCTTGAAAACGGAAAGGTAACCCTGCCTCCGACCTTTGGGCCGCTCTTTAAGCAGTTGCAGAGTGAGGGCTGGGGGACCAGCAATATTGACGAATCAGAAGATGCCATGGTGCTTCCTCATGTCCTGCACGCCATGGTATGGGAAATGCTGGCTGCCGCCAATCCCACCTTTGGTCCCTATATCATTCTGACCAGTGGTGCCGCTGGCCTTATTCAGAGCTTTGGTTCCGAAGAAGTGAAACAGCTCTTTCTTCCCAAGATGATGGATGGAACCTGGTCTGGAACCATGTGCTTGACTGAGCCCACCGCCGGTTCTGATGTAGGGGATATTCTCTCCAGGGCTTATCCCACCGACGATCCGCGTATTTTCAAAATTAAGGGGAGCAAGATTTTTATCACTGGTGGAGATAATGACTTTACCGATAATATCATTCACCTCTACCTGGCGCGCATCGAAGGTTCGAAGCCCGGTACCAAAGGAATCTCGCTATTTGTAGTACCCAAATACTGGGTTAATGAAGATGGTTCCATGGGAGAACTAAACGACGTGGAAACCACTGCTGCTGAACACAAATTGGGCCAGCATGGTTCCTGCACGGCTGCCTTGTCTTTTGGTGAAAACAATAACTGCCGTGGTTGGCTGCTGGGCAAGAATCCTCTGGAGAATGATGGAGTGGGCGAAGGTATGGCCCAGATGTTCCAGATGATGAACGGAGCCCGCATGGAAACCGGGCATGCTGCCCTTTCCTGTATCGCCAACGCTTACTACAATGCCCGTGATTATGCCAAGGAAAGGGTGCAGGGCCGCCTGCTTACCAATCCCAAGGGAGACCGGGTTACCATTATCAATCACGAGGACATCAAGCGCGCCCTGCTGTGTGGCAAGGCCCACGTGGAAGCCATGCGGGCTATGATGTACAAGACCTATATGGCCTTTGATATTCGCCACCTGGATCCCGATGCGGAGGTGCGCGCCAAGGCCAATGATCTGGTAGAAGTAACCACCCCGCTCTGCAAGGCTTATCCCTCCGATGAGGCCTGGTGGCTGATCGGCGAAGCTATCCAGTGCTATGGTGGTTATGGATACTGTGAGGAATATCCCGTGGCCCAGATCGCCCGTGATGTAAAGATCTACTCCATCTGGGAAGGAACCAACTTCATTCAGTCCATGGACCTGATTGGCCGCAAATGGATGCTGAAGAAGGGAGCTGCCTTTGCCAGCTTTGTACAGGAAATGCGTGATTTCTTCGAGGCCAACAAGGGTGCCGAAGGATTCGAAAAGGAATTTGAAAACCTGGGCAAAGCCCTGGATGCCTACACGGAAATCCAGATGGCCATCGGCGGCTACTTTGGACAGAAGAAATACGGTATGATGCCGCTCTACGCCCGCCGCATTCTTACCGCTACATCCCAGCTCTACTGTGGACGGCTTATCCTTGATCAGGCTTTGCTGGCTGACAAGCGGGCCAAGGAAGTGGGGCCTGATCACTTTGACTATGCTTTCTATTTTGGCAAGGTGCAGGCGGCCCGTTACTACCTGCGTAATGTAGTTCCCAATGTCTGGGCGGTGGCTGAAATCGTCAAGGACGGTGACACCTCGGTCCTGGATGTACCCATCGAGGCTTTCGAGTACTAAAACTGGAAAGCAGTTACAACAAAAGCCCCGCCGTCAGGCGGGGCTTTTTTAAAGGTTTTTTTACGCTGATTAACGCTGACCAATGTAGATAGGTAATAAAATAATGAGAGTGATAATCCTCCCAAAAAAAAGCCGTCCTATTCAGGACGGTTTAGTTCATATATATTAGTAACCTCTATATATGAACTTATAAAAAAGAGGGAAGGGAAAGTAACCGGCTGACAATAAAGTTCATTATTAACTTTACTATCGGGTTCACAAACCTGCGCCTTTACAGGGGAGACTACAGTTTTTTGTGAACCTGCTGTGACCGTTGTAGTGACTGTGAAGCTTTATTGACTAACCTGATAACAATTTATGAAATGACAGGAGGAAGTGTGCCACTTGCAGGAGCGATTTTTTAAAATAGGAGAGGTCGCTGAAATCCTGGGGCTGGAACAGTATACCCTGCGCTATCTGGAAAATACTCTGAAGTTGAGAATAAAGCGTAATGACCGGGGCGACCGTCTCTATACCGAATCAGATCTGGAAACCTTTCGTCTCATCTTACAACTCAAGGACAAGGGCCTTAATACCACTGCTATCAAGCTGGCCCTGGAAAATGCCCGGGAAGAGGGGGCGGAAGGTGAAGGGTTGGCGCCGCTGGGAAATACCTCTGTTCCGGTGGAACTCCTGGAGGTGGCAGCGGCAGCCCAGCGGATCGTGGAGCAAAACGAGGAACTGCTGGAACAGAATCGCCGCCTGCAAGAGCGCATGGACCGGCTGGAAAAGAAAGTGGAACAGCGCAACCTGGAGCGGGAGAAAAAAATTGATGAATTCCTGCAACTATGGAAGGCAGAACAGGAAGGCAAAGGCCGTTCCTGGCTCTCCCGCCTGCGCAAGTAGCAGGGCAAAAGAACGTCCTATGTTGACTGAAAAAACCCTATTTGGATGCACATTTAAGCATCCAAACCAGGTCATTATTACTTTTTCAGTGGTTTCGAACCGTTCCTCTGTCCCTGGCCCCTACCGGCGGGGTTTCCCGGACCAGAACTGGAGCAGCATTAACACCCGGTAAAGAGAAGTGCGGTAGGTTTCTTCCAGGGACTCCAGGTTTTCCTGACTGATTTCATGCAGACGGGCTTGGTAGTCCTCCTGTAAATGAGGGGTCAGGTACGGGTAGGATTGAAAAAAAGTGCTGCTGACCATCCATTGCTGTTTTATTTTTTCCACCACAGTCGGTGACAATTGTTTATCAACCTGCGGGTCTTCTTGCTTTAGATCTATTTTCAGGGTACTCTGAGCCAGGTCCAGGTGAAGCTCCAGGTATTCTGGCAGGTGGGCTTGCGGTAAATCCAGGTGCAGAATCAGATCCCGTCCCATAAATTGATGGGGGCTGGGATCTTCACTGTTGCTGCTGACTTCGTAAACCCGGCATTCAAAACGCTCCGGGTCAGAAGCCAGATTATACTGCGAGTGAATGGGAATCGAAAAAATGGGGATGGTGCCGTGAACATCGATCTCCAGGTTGGCCAGGTCAAAGGGAATCGGCTCCATAACCGGTTCTGCGGAATCACCTTTCCGGGACTGAATGTAAAAGGTGTAGGGGTAGATGCTGCGGGCGATGCATTCTTGCTCATGCTGCCGGGTTGACCAGGCCAACAACCCCCGCACTACATTAAGGTCCATTTCCTCCGGTTGAACAACAGGTACCCCCGGGCAAAGCTGCTGTAGGGATGCTTTGAGACCCGGGGTTAAGGAAGCACCTCCCAGAAGCAGCACGGCATCGATTTTCCACTGGCCGTCTTCCAGAAAACCCAGGCGGTGAGCTTCCTCACGGACCGACTCCTGGAAGAAGTCTCCGAAGCGCTTCAGTAAAGGGAGAATTCCCTCGGTCAGGTCTGCGCGCTTCATGGAGTATTGCAGGGACCACCCCTGCCAGAAGTCAGGAAGGTTCAGGTAGGCTTCCTCTGCCTGGCTTAGCTCCAGTTTAAGCTGTTCGGCTTCCCGCAGTTGCCGGTTAAGGTAATAAAGACTGCGCCCATCCAGGTTCTTTTCCAGGAGCAGGCTACTGGGGACGGTTATACCGCTCTGCATGGAAAAAGCAGGCCAGAGGACATTTTTTACTATCCAGCGGTCCACCTCTGCACCGGAGAAGGTATCATGCCCGAGTTGGGACTGGCTTTCCAGGGTAAGCTGCTGGCCGGTTGGATGGACACTGAGAAAACTGAAATCACAGGTGCCGGCACCGATGTCAATGCAGAGGATATCTCCCTTAAGAACAGGTTTGTACTCGACATTATAGCCTATAAGGGCAGCCAGAGGTTCGGGCAGGAGATGGACCTGCGGGTGGCCGAACGCAGAGCTAGCAGCTTCGATCAAGCAGCGGCGCGCCTTAAGACCAAAATAGTTGGGAACTGCCAGGGTTAGTGTGGTCGGATGGGCTGCTTCAGGAGGGATTATGTTATCCCGTAGATAGAGAAAGAACTGATAAAGAATTTCCGGCAGGGAAAAGGCGCCCAGCCGGAAGCTCGGATTTCTCTTCAATTCCAGTTTCCAGAAGGGAAATGAGGCTAGTCCTTCTTCCCGCAGCCGCAGTGCCTGGGAACTAAAGTATAGCTTATCTTCCCTCGGGGAATACGCCACCGCACTGGGAACAGGCCGCTGCGATCCCGTCAAGGGCTGAAAGCGTCCATCCCGCAGGGTGGCAATCTTGGTGGTGCTGGTCCCAAAATCAATCGCCAGTTCCAAGCTACTTATCCTTTCTCAGCCATAATCAAGTAGGGGAGTTCCTCCTCCAGCAAATCATCTACTCTGATAATGAACAGATCACCTTCTTCATAGAGGATGACCGGCCCGCCTTCCAATTGGTCATCCAGGTGAGTCTCAACCTGGTACTTTTCCAACAGATAGTTGTATGCATGGGGAAAAGGATGGCCCGATTGCAGGGGAACACGCTCCACTCTAATCTGCATATCCTTCCAAAAGCGGGACAGGTTACGGGGGGCCAGCACTCTCTCCATATCCCCGCGGGTATTGCCCAGCAGTGTCAGTTGCTTGTCCAGGAGTTGTTGGATTTCCAACAGGCTTTGCCTGATTTTTTCGGTTTCCCGGTTTTTGGCTTCGAAAGAGCGCATTTGTTCGGATATTTTTCTCATCTCCAAATCCACTGCTGCCAGGCGAATCTGCAGCAAGGACGATCTTACCGCTGCTTCCGGCAGAGGGGAAGCCTCCAGCCAATGGGCGAACTGTTCCAACAAATCATTTATCCGCTGCGAAAAATAGCCGAGATCCGGTTGGCTGGATGAGGAAAGCAGTTCCACCAATCCCTCCACTTTTTCCTGCAGACCAGTAATCTGGTTCCACCAGTCCAGTGGGCGGGAACGGTATAAATCCAATAGCAGTTGAGGTTCAGCAGGCAGAGGTCCGGGGCGCTTGCTAAGTAGATAGAGGAGACGGTCACCCACGGTCAGGGCGGGGTTAAGACGCTGGCCCAAGTGGGAAGCTAATTCTCTTAACCGAGTGGTTTCCCCCTGGCGAGCATAAAGGGAAAATAACTCTCCGCAAAGGTCAATGTTCTGGTACAGCCAGCTCTCCAGAAACCGGGACAGTGACTTCAGGGCCGGGTCTTTTTGGGTTTCCGCCAGCGTTTCCGCAAAATCCGCCGCCAACCGCCGGGCCGTAACTGCATCCAGCGTTTTGGTACTCAGAGGACCCAGCAGCTGGGCACATTTTTGTCCGTAAAAAAGCAAGCGGTGCATTCCTTCATCGCGCCGGGATGGTCCGGGCAGGAGTGTCCCCAGGGAGGCCAACAGGGAGAGGCCGTCACTCCCGAGTTCCTCCAGAGCATTCATCAGGGTTTGATCCGCTGCCAGTTCAATCAGTTGATTACCTTCCACCAGCAGCAAGGCCAGGGCATCACGCAATTGCTTTAGCCCGGCCAGCATCTCCAGGGGTTGTTGCTCCTGCTGGCGGAGAAAGGCCAGCAGATCCTGGTTTAAGTCGGCCCGTAACTGCTCCAAGCGGGTGGAAATAGTCTTAACCTGGTTGTAGAGTTTAACCAGTCGGCGCAGGTTAGCTAAAATATCCTGTTTTAGCATCCCTTCCTGGTGATGGATGCGTAAAAGGTGCGCTATCTCTTCCTGTAGTTCCTGTTTGTATACGGGGAAAAATTCCTGGTGAAAAGTTTGATAATAGAAGCGATTAACTTCCAGCAGGTAAGCATCCAGATTATCCAGGCTTGCTTCTATTGCCTGGTGGGTAGTTTGTTCATTAATTGCAGAGCTCAGCCGCGCGAGCAGCTTTTCCAGCTCGGCGGGTGCATCATGGGTATTCGGGTTTCCCATTTCCATCATACCACCCCCAGAAACTTTCCACTGGCCAGTATCCGCCGGTTGGTTTCATCATTTTTGCAAAACAGGTCAGGGCGAGTGGCCAGATCGTTTTCCAGCCCTTTTTCAGAATATATATTAATCAGCCGGAGTACTTTTTCCGCTTCACTCCGTACACCCGGGCTGAGCAAGGAGCCCAACTCCTGCAAAATGATAATGTTAAAAAAGTGGGGGGAAGGAACCCAGCTCCAGTAGCACAAATAACTGGTCATCATTTCGTCCGCATGCTGGCGGGATAAATCCATTGATCCACCGGTGTAGATATAGCGCAGTAAATTCAAGGTAATTATAACCTCATGTGGCAGCGAACCGGTTTTTTCCCGGCCCAGTTCCAGCAGAAAGGAGGGATTTAATTTGAAGGGGTTCTCCCCGGTACCTTTCTCCAACAGCGGTGGCTCGGTGGGCCGATATAATTTAATCCGTTCACAATAAGGGTATAGTGTAAATAACCTTTTTCCCTCCTCTTGGCAGGAGGAAGTTGTGATGGCTGTATTGAGCTTAAGGTATTCAAGTGAAGCTGCATCCGGGCTCAGCATTTCAAAATAGTCAGTGTAGATGCGATGAGATAGTCCCGCGGCCCCCCGGGTATCTTCCAGGAGGCTGTACAGGGGAATCAAGGCCCGTAAAAGTTTGCTGAATGCTTTGTGAACGGCTTCGTCCTCCAGCAATATGTTCAGGCGGTTGCGCTGCTGATAGTCCTGATAAGTTTCCATAGCCAATAGCAAAGAGTCAGATATCAGTCCGGCCTGAAAAAGCTTTTCACAGCTTTGCAGAAGATGGAGAAAGCGCTCCAGGCCAAAGGGCTCGGGGAAATTGGAGGGGGAACACTGCTCCAGCCACATGGAACAATCTGCCAGCAAGGTCATCCGGTCGCCAAAGAGGGTGGGATTATCATAGCCTCCCGCCGGGATTTCAACCTGGTAACGGTTGGCCAGGCTTTGCGCCCGGATCTGTTCCCGGCGGGACTTAAAAAGATCACGCAGGGCAGGATTGGCTGTACGGGGCAGCAAATAATCACAGGCAGTCTCCCCGAGAAGACTAATAATCCTCTGAAAATACTGCTGATACTCATCCTGGTAAATAGCAATAAGAAATCTTAACCGCTCGGGATAGGTCTGCAATCTCTGCAATCGCCAGGGAAGCTGGCTTAGAAAGTCGGTAATGACGGACGGGGAAGAAGAGAGCAGCCAGTTAAGGACCTCGGCATTATCCAGATTCTCCAGCAGGATGGTGTAGAATTGGCCTTTATTGCCGCTAAAGTACAGGGAACGAAACAGGAAGTACATATCCCGGGCATCCTTCGGCTGTGGCAGAGGCCCGGTTGGATGATATTGGCGTAACTCCTGTCTTAAACGAAGTTCTTTTTCCCAGAAGGAAAATATATCGGAACAACCATTCCGGCTTCTTTCCAGTTCCCTTAACACATCCTCCATAACTGTCCCCCTGCGTTTAATCAAACCCAACCCCGGCTAGCGAGGATAGAAAATGGCATTAAGTACCCGGCAAGCCTCTGCGGCTTTTTCGGGGTCGGATTCACTCAGGAATATATAGTAGTAAATGGACTTTTCTTTGTTGGTAAAAATACCCCCCAGACAATCCGGCCCGATAACTTCGATGCGCTCAAAAGCAGCCTTATTACGGCTCAGGTAGCGGTACGACTGCAGCCGGGTAATAAAGGTGTAGCGGGCCAAGCGCTCAAAGTGGGTTTTAAGGCCAGGTTCTTTGTAGGGATTATCGTCTTCATATTTTAGAATCGCTTCTCCCGAACGCGGTCGCGGCAAGGAATTCTTAGCCTCCCGGGAGGCCAGATTGGTTAATAAAGCAATAACCGACTGAAATAGTCGAGCTTCCCGCGGGTTATTATAGATGTCTACTAAAACCGGATGGTATTCCCGGGGGAATGCCGATTGAGGAGGTAACCCCCCGTCCACAGCCAAACCGGGAAGCTCGGGATTTTCCAGCAGATAATTAATGAGATCATCCTGGTCCCGCTCGCTGCGGGGCAGGTAAGTGGCATATTCCTGTTTGAGAATCCCGGCAAAACGTTCATAAAACAACCGGTAGGATTCGGGTGAGCGGGAACGCAATTCTGCTGCATAGGTTAGCAAGGCTTCGTATTCTTTTGGGCTTAGCCTGTCCATTTTTTCCAGCTTGCGCAACACCTGCCGCACATCATCCACCCGCCTGACCTGGTTTAAAGGGCTGTCTGGCACCGTTCTTTACTATTCTATCCTACCTGTATTACAGGAAATAGTAAAGCAGAGAGGCAAGGGACGGGGAAGGAGAATTACTTAGATCTGCTTCACCTGTCTTGGGCAGATGCCTAGTTGAATCCTACCAGACATTTCCCGCCCCCTAGACAAAGTATCTTTATTCTAAAATCATTCCCAGGCCCTTAAAAGATGGCAAAAGTATAGCCCTGATTACGCAGTTCCTCTATGATGCGGGGCAATGCTTCGGTATCACTCTGGGAAACCGCGTGCAGAAGGATAATGGCACCGGGGTGGATATAGTCGACCACCTGACGGAAGCTAAAGTCGGCACCGGGTTGCTTGGCCGGGTCCCAGTCGGCAAAGGCCAGACTCCAGAGAACAGTGGTATAGCCCATTTCCCGGGCCCAGTACAGACTCTGCTCGGAAAAGATTCCCATGGGGGGGCGCAGGTAGGGATCCATCTTTTGGCCGGTAATCTCGGCAAAGTCATGCGCCAGGCCATCTATTTCCCGGGTGAACTTTTCCTGGGAAATGGTGCTCAGATCGGGGTGATTAACGGTATGATTACATACCAGGTGTCCTTCCGCCTTCATACGCTTGACCAGTTCAGGCTGGGTGTGCAGATAATGACCGGTGATAAAAAAGGCGGCTGGCACCTGCTTATCCTTAAGAATGTCGAGAATAGTAGCTGTATACCCCTGCTCATAACCGGCGTCAAAAGTCAGATAAATGCGGTTACCATCCCCGGGTGCTACATATAAGGCCTGATATTTATTCAGCAAATTAGACATTTCCGAGCTTATCTCCGGGGCACGGTGTTCATTATTGCGGCGAAATCCCCATGAATAGGAAAGTGAACTCCCCGTTGCGTCCGGCAGGGGTGCGGGAGTCTGCGGTGACTCCAGGACAGGTCCTTTAGCTGCGTCCGGATTTTCCGGTTCAGGCTGAGGGGCAGGGGTGGCAATGGGCTCAACCCCGGAGGGGGGAGTGGGCGACGGTTCCAGGCAACCGATTAATAGGCAGCTGGCAGCAAAAACAAGTAGGAAAACAGTGACCCTGGCTCGGTTCATGATTCACAGCCCCTCTCATGATTAATACTAGTTTTCGACATAGGAGCAAACTTCATTACTTTTTGCAGCGTAGGTTTACCTAATTAGCGGGATATATCTGAGGGAATAATATCTACGATAATCTCATCCTCCATTTGTACAAAATCCACAATGGTGCCATCGCTCAAAAGCAGAGAGATCTTGGTTTCCCGGCAGGCCAGAATCTTATCTATATATTTACCCTCGGTATATCTGGCCAACAGAGCCTGGTCATCGCCAAGCCAATCAGGAACAAGCCTTTCCAACATACAAATCACCTCTCTACCACTATATTAAAAGTAGCTGCAGAGGGTACCGGACGAATGAAACCACACTATATTACCTTTTTCGACAAACAAGGGCAGCTTCCTGTAACATTGGGCCAGTATGTTAGAATAATGATCAAAACAGATGGATAGATTAGGAAATGAAAGGCCCATATCATTGCCGGGTATTTGCCGGGGAATGAACCGGCTTAGGGTTAAGGAGAAGCATGAAAAAAAAGGAAGCATGGATAAATATAATGATCTTTCCACTCGTGACGGTGCTGCTGGCCGGGGCCCTTTTTTTGCACAACCGGGTGGTGTTTGCCAACCCCGATGCCGCTATGTACCTGTATGTGAAGAATGCCCGGCAGGGCCGATTGGGATATGGTTTTGATGACTATTACGGCAACGGGATTTCCTTTGCCGATTTGGAGCCGGGGGATATTATTCTGGGGGGCTATCCGGGGTGTGCCTATGGGCGTTTTTCCCATGCCGGTATCTACGTGGGAGATGGCCGGGTAGTGGAGGGCTATGCCGACCTAGGGGTAAATACACAGCCGGTGGAGCACTACCGGGAATACCAGGAAGTCTGCCTATTGCGGGTGCAAGCTCCGGCAGCGGTTAAGGCCCGGGCAGTGGAATATGTACAAAGCCAGCAGGGAGGTCTGTTCTACCCGGTTGCTTTCAAAAACGGCCAGCGGTTTTGGAACTGCACCAAGATTATGTGGAAGGCTTATATGGAGTCCGGGGTGGATCTCTCTATTCGAGAAGACTTCTGGGTAACCCCGGACGAATTCTATAATAGCCCCTGGGTGAGCATTATTCGGGAGCAGAGGGTATAGCAATGGCGGCAACAACTCTACGTTTGTATCTTTTGCACCTTTTTGCCAGCCTGGCCGTTTGGCTGGCTACCTATTATCCCGGGCTGGACATGGTCCTGTCTTTGCTTTACCTCTATTTGCTGTATCGCGAAGGGCAGATGTGTTCACTTAACCTTATTAACAGATGGCTGGTGGGATTTTTATGGCAGGCCCCGGCCCTGGTGTTTGCTATATTTAGTACCGGCCTTTTCCACTTTGGTGCAGCGAATTATGGGATATTCCTGTTATCCTTCTGGGCTACACCGCTTTTACCCCTCTTTTCCCTGGCTACCCTTCAGTACCGGGGTTATCCTCTCTATTTTCCATTACTTTTACTTACCCCCATCTTGCTCATACTGTTTTGGGTCTTTGCCTCCCGTGGAATAAAAACCAAAGTCAATCATTCCTCACAACGCATGTAACCCGCATACCGACTTTCCAAGGAGCGGAATGGCCTTATTTTAACCGCAGGATCATATATTTAAAAAGCCAGGGGTACCGAGAAAAACAGGCGGGGCCTGTAAAAAGACTAAGATTTATTCTCCCGGGGGAGAGACTTAGGCTTGGTATCTCAGTACCTCTGACTCTGGTTCTAGTTTGGATCAGTTAACACTAAAAAATACTGTTAAATGATGGAAGGTTTGGGGGTGGGAGAATTGCCGAGACGAGCAGTGGCATTAATCATTTGGGTGGCTTTATTTTTTTTGATAATGTCTTTGGCGATTCCTTTGCTTATCCCCCAGCCAGGAGTAGCCAGACCTGGGGTTACGTCCCGGGCCGATACCAGCCGGAAAGTAGTAGTACTCACTTTTGATGATGGGCCCCATCCGGTTTTTACCCCGGCAATTCTGGAAATTCTTGATCAATATCAGGTAAAAGCAACCTTTTTTATGATTGGCAATCGTATGGAAAAATACCCGGGACTGGTGCGGGAAGTATATGAACGGGGCCATGAAATTGCCAACCATACTTATACCCACCCCAATGACCTGCGCACCCTGCCGATGGTTACATTAAATAGTGAACTGGATAGAACCAATGAACTCATACGTCAAACCACTGGAAAAGAATGCACCCTCTTTCGGCCCCCCCGGGGGATTCTGAACAATCGGCTGGTTGAAGAGATTTCTTGCCAGGGTTATGGCATTTACCTATGGACGGTTTCTGCCGACAACCGCAATGCGCCCACGCCGGAATTGATGTGCGCCCGGGTGGAAAAAAATATTCAACCCGGGGGAATCATCCTTCTTCATGATGGCCGGATTCCTTCTCGCATCAAGGATGTTGCTGCCACCCGGCTCATTATAAAGAGACTGACCGCCAGGGGGTATCGCTTTGTTACCCTGACAGAATTGATTGAAGCGGAGCATAATCCCTCCCCGCCAGGGCGAGATTAAAACCGAGGCCTGGCGCAACAAATCTGCACAGCTGGTCTTCTCCGAAGGCAGAAGGAAATCAGCAGGTGGGGCCGGAATAGGTTAGATGAAAAACAGAGGAGGGGATTAGATGATTCAGGTTTCACTTCCAGGAAGGGACACGACTCTTCAGTTGGATTATCTCCTGCTGGACGGAAACGGAACCCTTACTCTCGATGGCGTGCTCCTGGGAGGAATAAAAGAAAGGATAGAAACCCTGAAGGAAAAACTGTCCATTTATCTGCTTACTGCTGATACCTTTGGTTCCGGAGAGGCAGTAGCGCAAGATCTGGGCATTGATTACTTTAAGGTCAGTCCGGTCCACGGTGCCGGGGATAAAAGAGACTTCATGCACAACCTGGGTGCCCGGCGCTGTGCGACGATCGGTAATGGGTTCAACGATACGCTGATGCTGGAACAGGCAGGCCTTTCCATCATTGTAGTGGGAAAGGAAGGATGCTCCGGCAAAGCATTGGCTCGAAGCGACATTGTAGTAAATGACATTTGCGATGCGCTCGATCTTTTAATAAATCCCCTGAGGTTGGTGGCCACCTTGAGAGGGTAAATAGAAGGGGAATACAATATGGGAGTAACCCACCAACTTGACCATCTATGAAGTGAATCAATACTCTACTTATTAGTTCCGCGCAATAGCTGAACTAATACCTTATCAGCCCTGGTTTTTAGGGCTGGTTTTTTTATGCTAAAAAACCTGGCAAAACAGTACTCTTAAAAACTCCGATTCCGTAAGGATAATGGTGCCTCCCTTTGTCTCTAAAGAGCAGCACATTTAACATTATGTTAATCAATTTAACAAACTGTTAACAGAAATATGTCGCACAAATGCGTATAATTAGGAATCATATTTCTTTCATACAGCTTTACAAAGCTGGTTGAATCTGTGCGGGTAGTAAGGAAGAGGAAGAATTGTCTGGTTGGGGTCGCCAAACATCCTTAAGAATCCGCCGTTTATTTCCAGCTTTTTAAGTTGAATAGGAAAGGGGAACGGCTATGCAGCAGTGCACCGTTTTACGTCCTGCCGGTCAGGTGGAAAGAGAAACACTTATGCGGGTGCAGGAAGAGGCTGCCACCAGTATCAATCTTTGCTATCAGTGTGGCAAATGTTCCGCCGGGTGTCCGGTAGCTTTTGCCATGGATTACACGCCCCGGCAGGTGATTCGCCTTTTACAGCTAAACCTGGTTGAAGAGGCCCTGGGAGCTGAGAGTATCTGGATTTGTGCTACTTGCGAAACCTGCAGCACTCGTTGTCCCCGGGGAGTGGATATCACTGCGCTTATGGATACCCTGCGGCGTGAGGCTTTGCGTCAGGGCCGGATTACGGACCGGAAAGTGGCCGCCTTTAACCAGGCGTTTTTGGAGGGAGTGCGCAAATACGGCCGCCTCTATGAAGCCGGTTTGCTTCTGGAACATAATTTGAAAACCGGCCAGCCTTTTAAGGATGCCCAATTGGGATTACCCATGCTGCGCAGGGGTAAGGCCAGCATGTTCCCGGAGAAAATCCGCAACCGGGACCAGATTAAAAAGATCTTTGACCGGGTACGGGAGATGAGGGGTGAAAGCAAGTGAAGTTAGGATATTACCCGGGATGTTCTGCGGATGGGAGTGGAGTAGAGTATGGTCTGTCCACTCGCCGTAGTGCAGAAATCTTTGGTGTCGATTTGGTGGAATTGGAAGACTGGAGTTGCTGCGGAGCGACTTCAGCGCATAACACCGATAAAATGCTCAGTCTGGCTCTTCCCGCCCGCAACCTGGCTATCGCTGAGCAGGCCGGGCTTAATACTATACTGGCGCCCTGTGCGGCCTGTTACAACCGCCACCGGACTTCTGAACATGCTATTCAGCATCAGGCCGAAATGAAGGAAAGCATAGCCCATATTATTGATATGCCCCTGCAAGGGAATACCACTACCATTTCCGTTTTGGAGTGGCTGGATGGTGACATTGGTATAGAGAAGATTAAAGCTGGAGTAACCAATCCACTAAAGGGTATGAAGGCGGCCTGCTACTATGGCTGCTTGCTGGTACGTCCGGCCGAACATACCGGTTATGACGACCCGGAAGATCCCCACAGCATGGACCGGGTTGTCGAAGCACTGGGAGCTAGAGCGGTCGACTGGTCACATAAAACGGAATGTTGCGGGGCAGCCATTGCCACCTCCCGTCCCGAGATAGGAGCGACCATGATCTATGAAATCATCCGCGCCGCCCGGGATGCCGGGGCCGAATGTCTGATTACCGCCTGTCCGCTGTGTATGCTTAATCTGGACATGCGCCAGGCCGCAGCTGCACAAAGATTCAAGACCAGCCTGGCTATGCCGGTTTACTATGTCACCGAATTGCTGGCTATAGCCTGCGGGACCAGTACCAGTGAGGTCGGAATTCATCGGCACTTTGTGGAAGCCAGGCACTATCTGCAGTCCCTGCCGGAAAAAGCTGCCCTTCTGGAAGAGGAAGAGAAAAAGCAGGCTGCGGCCAGGAAAGCCACCCGAGCGCGTACTACAGAGAGTGAGGAGAATCCAACCGCAGAAAAAGCATCGCCAGCAGAAGCGGCGGTAAAAGAATCTTCCGGTCAAGCAGCCAAGAGCGGAGATCAGGTTGACAGCGAGGCGGTGCAGAAGAAAATAGATGCCATGGTGAAGGGATGGCAGAAAAACCCGGATAAACTGGCCGCCCGTTTAATTGGGGATGAGGAGCGGGCCAGGGTTTTGGCCGAGGTGGTGGCGGCAGATGAGAAAAAAGCTTTAAAGATGGCCGAACTTATGATTACCGATATGGACAAGGCCGTCAAAGCTGCCCAGGCCTTCGTAACCGGAGAGCTCAAGAAACGGGAAAAGGGTGAGGCTTAGAATTACTTAGGAATCTATTCTACTGCTAAAACCCGGTTTGGAAGCATAAATACAGAATATTTATGCATCCAAACCAGAGATGACAGCTTTTGGCAGTACAATCAAGATTGCCTTATCGGTTCGAAGTTTGAGAGGGGGAGTGAGGATGAGAAATCGGGTCGGAGTATTTGTCTGCGATTGCGGCACCAATATAGCTTCAGTGGTAGATACGGAAAAAGTGGCCCAGGCCGCCCGCCAGGTTCCTGGCGTGGTCTTTGCCACCACTTACAAATACATGTGCTCAGACCCCGGCCAGGAGACCATCCGCAAGGCCATCAAAGAACAGGATCTGGAACAGGTGGTGGTGGCCTCCTGCTCGCCGCGCATGCATGAAAAAACCTTCCGCCAGGCGGTAGCAGCGGGGGGAATAAACGGCTATCTCTTTGAAATGGTTAACATCCGCGAGCAGGATTCCTGGGTACACCATGATCGTGAAGAGGCTACCCGCAAGGCTATTGATCTGGTTCGAATGGCGGTGGCCAAGGTTTTGCGCAATCAGCCCCTGCAGATAAGCACCATCCCGGTCACCAAAAGAGCCCTGGTGATAGGGGGAGGCATTGCCGGTATGCAGTCGGCTCTAGATATCGCCGAAGCCGGCTTTGAAGTGGTACTGGTGGAAAAAGAGGCCAGCATTGGCGGCAAAATGAGCCAGTTGGACAAAACCTTTCCCACCATGGACTGCGCCGCTTGAATAGCCACCCCCAAGATGGTGGCTGTGGCGCAGCACCCGCAAATTAAATTGATTACCTATGCTGAGGTCGACCATGTTGACGGCTACATCGGCAATTTTAAGGTGACTATTCGCCAAAAGCCCAGATACGTAGACTGGGATCTATGTACCGGCTGCGGCACCTGCTGGGAAAAGTGCCCCAGTAAGAAAATCAAGGACGAATTTGACCTTGACCTGGGATTACGAACTGCCATTCATAAGGTCTATCCGCAGGCCGTACCAGGTAAACCCTATATCGATGCAGCTAACTGTACCAAGCTCACCAGCGGAAAATGCGGCGTATGTGAAAAAGTCTGTCCCACCAAAGCCATCCGCTTTGAAGACCAGGAGGAATTAATCACCGAGGAAGTTGGGGCCATTGTGATGGCTACCGGCTACGATCTGTTTGCCTGGGAAAAAGCTTACGGAGAATATGGTTATGGCAAATATCCCGATGTTATCACCAGCCTGCACTTTGAACGCCTGGTCAGTGCCGGGGGGCCCACCGGGGGGAAAATCAAGCGGCCTTCTGACGGCCAGGAACCAAAGAGCGTAGCGTTTATAAAATGTGTAGGCTCGCGTGATGATACCAAGGGCAAGAGTTACTGCTCCCGGGCCTGCTGTATGTATACCGCCAAGCACGCCTATCAGGTCAAGGACAAAATAGAAGATTCTGAAGCCTATGTATTCTATATGGATGTCCGCACCGCTGGCAAGAACTATGAGGAGTTCTACCAGCGAGCCCTTAATGCGGGAGCCCGTTATCTGCGTGGCCGGGTAAGCAAGGTTTATCCCCGGGGGAACCGTCTGGTTCTTAAAGCCGAGGATAGCTTGCTGGGCAGACCCATAGAGGTGGAGGCGGACCTGGTAGTCCTGGCAACCGCCATGGTTCCTTCGGCCGGAGCCGCCGATCTGGCCAAGACAGTAGGTTTTTCTGTGGACAAGGACGGGTTTTTCCAGGAGGCTCATCCTAAACTGCAGCCGGTAGAAACCTTTGCTGCCGGAGTATTTCTGGCCGGTTGCTGCCAGGGACCCAAAGATATTCCTGACACGGTGGCCCAGGCCAGTGCCGCGGCCGTGAAAGTCCTGGGGCTTTTATCCAAGGAAAGGCTGGCAACCGAGCCCATGGTTTCCGAAGTGGACATCAGCAAATGTTCAGGCTGCGGCTTTTGTGTACCGATTTGCCCCTATAAAGCCCTATCGCTTAAGGAAATCAAGGAACGAGGCCATCATGGCATGATAGTGCGGGAAGCGGCCGAGGTAAATCAGAGCCTGTGTCAGGGATGCGGCGCTTGCATACCGGCCTGTCGTACCGCGGCGCTGAATCTCAAAGGATATACCGACGAACAACTAGCAGCGGAGGTGGACGCCTTATGTCTCTAGACAATGGGAACGGCTGGAATCCCAGAATTATCGTGTTTGCCTGCAACTGGTGCAGCTATGCGGCAGCGGACCTGGCCGGCCTCAACCACCTGGAATATCCGGCCGATGTCCGCATCATTCGTACCCCGTGCTCGGGGCGCATGGACCCCATGTTGGTTCTGCGGGCTTTTAACCGGGGGGCGGACGGGGTATTGCTCTCCGGGTGACACCCGGGAGAGTGCCACTATGGTAGTGGCAATTACTATAACCGCCGCCGGCATACGGTGATGAAAAGCCTGCTGGAATATTTCGGGCTGGAGGCCGAGCGCTACCAGACCGCCTGGATTTCCGGCGCCGAGGGAATAAAATTTCAAGAAGTCATGGACAAACTGGTCACAGACGTCCACCGGCTGGGACCCAATCGAAAGCTGAGGGATGCGAGATGACTGAGATTACCAACCAGATCAGGAAAATTGCCCGCGATCTACTGGAAAAAGGGGAAGTCAGCCTCTTCATGGCTTGGGAAAAAGGGAACCAGGAATATGAGACCCGGCCCTTTTTTGCCCGTCGGCCCGAGGAAACGGAGCACCTGGTTTTCGATCAGTACAGCATCCACAACCTGGCCAATGGACTTTTAAAATATCGTGATGG
>Ga0116193_1000509_pt1 | contig 36552 bp, 25 predicted proteins | sample AD_UKC115_MetaG_FD_89892 | JGI IMG/M metagenome (GOLD analysis project Ga0116193, IMG submission 89892) | Active sludge microbial communities of municipal wastewater-treating anaerobic digesters from Hong Kong - AD_UKC115_MetaG | ecosystem: Engineered > Bioreactor > Anaerobic > Digestate... | reverse complement strand
TAAAAGAAGATTTTCAGTAAAAATTTTTTTAATTGCTTTTTTTCTTATTTCCTTTTTGTTTCTTTCTCTTAATGGTGAAAAAGCAAATTTTACTATTAAGCTTAGTAATAATCTTATTTCATGTTTTTTTGATCTAAACTTGAAATTTTCTCAATCTTTTATAGATATGATTTATTATAACAATCAGGCTGAAATTGTTTATGATATTAGTTTACTTAAAAAAAATACTGGATCTTTTTTTGTTCAATCTCAAAAATTAAGTCAAAAAAAAATCGTATATTATCTCAACTATAAACCTGATATTAAGTCTTTTTCAATTTACAATGAAAAGGAATTTTATGAGTCATTTTCAATAGATAATATAATCACTAATATAAATACAATGAGTTTTACAAACCTATTCGATCTTAAAAATTCCGGCCAATATTACTGTACTGCAAACGTCTCAATAACTTCGCTTAGCACAATCTTCCCACCAATGTTATTCCTTCTTTTATTCTACAATCCTTATAACATCAAAATCAGCAATCTTGAAAGCAATATCATAAATTATGAAATTAAATAAAAAAAATTTAAGATTTATTATACCCATACTTTTATTCGATATAGCAATTATTGCAACTCTTTTATTGGTTAATATCCCTAGAATCATTTTCTATAATCCAATATTTATAATAATAATTATTGCAGAGATTGTGATAATTGATTTTTTTCTTCATACTCTTCTTTCGCAATACTATAAATATAAGAAAAGAATCTTTGGTGAAATTATCAAATTTAAGATCACAATATATGTTCTTGCTAATTTTATAATAACTTTTATTTTGATTATTGTTATTTTTATTTTTATAAATAATAACCCCGGTTTAAACAAAGCCTATGATGATCTTTATACACAGATTGAAGATTCATATAAAACAAGCTTGATGGAAATAGAAAAAATAAAGGGATATTTAACAGATTTCGTTGAAAATAAGATCTCAGTTCAAAAGTTTTTAAGTGATCCTGATACTTTATATTTAAAAGCTGGAAATGTAATCTTAAAACAATGTGATCTCAAGAATAAAGATGAAGTTTTACTTAAGTCCAGAAATCAAATTGATTTTTTCGAATCTTCTGATTTTTCTTGCTTTGCTTATAATTCAAAAACGATCTGTTTTATATATAATGTCGATCAACATATTATCAATACTAAGAATAAGGCTTTTTCTATTCTAACTTCATACAGAAAGATATATTCCCAGAAAAAAACAACTCCAATATATACGTCACTCGCCTTATTTATAATATTCATTCCTATACTTTACATTCAAATTTATTTACTCGTCAAACAAATAAACTATATAACTTCACCATTATATACTCTTGTTTCTCATATGAAAAAGATCTCTTCAAATGTTTTTGAAGAAATACCACTTCCTAAAAAAAGATTCGATGAATTCGCTTTTCTAATTATACAATTTAATAAAATGCAAGAGCAGCTTGAGCATAGAACTTTACTTCTCAAATATCAGGAAAGATATGATACTTTCAAAAAGGTATCATCACGATTTGCTCATGAAATAAAAAACCCTCTAACTCCTATACTTTTATCATGTGAATTGATAGAAAAAAAATATCCTTATGATGATAAATTTAAAACTTATCTCTTCAATAAAATTTCAATTATTAAGCAAAATGTTGAAACAATAAAAGAAAATATAGGTAAATTTTATTCATTTTCTGATGTTGATTCAAATCTTTCAAATAAAGTCCCGGTTATTGATTTTTTCAATAATTTAAAGAATTACTGGAATTCTGATTATATAAATATTAATTTACAATTGCCTGCTGATGATATTTATGTTGCTATAAATCAAGAAAACTTTGAAAGTTGTTTCAATAATCTTATTATAAACTCATATGAAGCAGCAATAAGTGCCCAGATTAAAAAAGTGGAAATTCTCATTAAAATAACTACTGAAAATGAAAAAATTGTTATTCTTTTTTCAGATAATGGACCAGGAGTTGAGGATTCCATTTCTTCTTCAATCTTTGAACCTTATTTTACGACTAAAGAGTCTGGAAGCGGAATAGGATTATCTATAGTTAAATCCACCTTTGAATCAGCCAATGGAACACTTGTATTTTTGGGCAATAATTATTTAAATAGTGAAACTTATAGAGGAGCTACTTTTCAAATTGAAATACCTGCGGGTAAATAAAAATGATAGAACAACAGTATGAATTGAAAACTTTAAGTTACAGATAAAATATTAAAGTATTCAAATTGCATACTAAACATGTAGCTTTGGATTCAAATTTAATTTTAGAATTAAATTTTCGTCTTTTTTTTTATTTTATTTGTATTATTATTGAGAGAGTATTGAGGTTTTATTATGGAGAAACAATATATTGTTGTATGTGATGATGAATATGATATTAGAAAACTTATGAAAGAGATTATCGAAGATGAAGGTTATTCTGTTATCACAGCAGCAAATGAAGACGAACTTTTAACTGCCATAAAGATGCATTCAGTTTTTCTAGTATTTCTGGACATAATACTGGAAAATGAAAATGGGATGGATATATTAGCCAGGCTTAAAAAAGATTACCCGGATATAGAAGTTATAATAATAACAGGACATGGCACCATTGACCTTGCTGTTAAAGCAACTAAACTTGGTGCCTTTGATTTCATAACAAAACCATTGAAGATAGATTATATTAGCCAATCAATTAAAAAAATTATGTATGTTAACTCTTTAAAAAATGAAAATAAAATGCTTAAGCAAAAGACTTTCATTCAGGATGAATTTATTGGTGAAAGTGATGAAATAAAAAAAATCAAAGATCTTGTAAAAGTTGTTGGTCAATCCGATTCAAAAGTTGTTATCTATGGAGAAAATGGTACAGGGAAGGAACTTGTCGCCAGACTCATACATATAAACTCTCATAGAGCGAACAATAGATTTGTTGAACTCAATTGTGCTGCTATTCCTGCAACTTTAATTGAGTCTGAACTTTTCGGATACGAAAAAGGAGCCTTTACAAATGCTTTTAGCCAAAAAAAAGGTCTCTTCGAGCTTGCATCAACAGGAACAATATTTTTAGATGAAATAGGTGATATGCCCCTTGAGATGCAGGCAAAACTGCTAAGGGTTATTCAGGATGGGAAATTCACAAGAATAGGTGGAGTCGAAACCATAACAGTTGATGTAAGGATTATTGCAGCTACAAATAAAAACCTCGAAGAAGAGATCACAAAGGGTAATTTTAGGGAAGATCTTTATTACAGACTTAATGTGATACCAATATATATTCCGCCTCTAAGAAAAAGAAAAGAAGATATACCTTTGCTTATTGAATACTTTCTTTCAAAATTAAAAAATAATAATGAACTTCGAATAAAATCTTTTGATCCAGATGCTCTTGAAGTTTTAAAAAGTTTTCCCTGGCCCGGAAATATTCGACAACTTAAAAATATAATAGACAGGATTAATATTTTAAATCCTTCAGATGTCGTTACAAGGGAGTTCGTTTCCTCCATTCTTGAAGGAAAGACTCAGATTGATATTGATTCATACAATGAGGCGGATCTTAAATCATTAAGAGAATCATATGAAAAAGAGATAATCATGAGCAGATTGAAAAAGTTCAATTTTAATATTACAAAAACAGCTCAATCACTTGATATCGAAAGAACAAACCTTTATAAAAAACTAAAACGATATGGTATTCAGCTTAATGGACTTGAAGAATAAATTTGAGAGTGTTCCATGCTTATAAATAATCTTTTAGATAGAGAAGATTTTAGCAATCATATTTATATTTTAAACAATTTTCCCGATGACTTTCAGTCCAGGGCTGTTGATATCATATTAGAAAAGTTGAAAGAGAAATATAAAAGCAATCTGGTTGTAGAGAGAATTTTTGATAAATCAAATATTAAAAGCATTATCGAATTTATCAATTCGATGAGTTTATTTTCAGATGACACAATTATTTTTTATTACAATTTTTCAGATGATGTAAAGAAATTTGAAAAAGTAGTTATACCTGATTCTTTAAAAATTTTTGTCTTTACCAATTTCAAAAAGCTCGAATCTGTTAAGAATATTAAGCAACTTGAATATCCTTCTAATATCAACCCTATGGCATATATAAATAATTTTTTTAAATCAGCAAATCTCCTGTTTGATGATAATTCGACAAAGATCTATCTTGCAAGTTTTTTTGACCAAAATTCTCTTGCTCTTGAGCAGGTTTGTGAAAACATATCAGCATATGTAAAAAGTCAAAAATTAAATATTGTGAATAAAGAGATCATAAACCAGTTTATCTCATTTTCCCCATCTTTATCTATTTATTCTATTTTTAATGCATTCTTTAAGAAAGATCGTCTTTCTTTTTACCATCAATACATTCAATTTCTACAGGAAAGTAATGACTTTCTATCCTTTTTAATACCATTCATCAAAGAAGTCAAAACTTTAGCTCTTATATCGAGTATTGAAAACCAGAATTCTTTTTCTTCTACATATGCAAAAACTAAAAATGGTGATACTAATATCATCTCATATCTAAAAAAATGCCAGTTAAACTACAATCCTTATAAACTTCAATATGATAAACAAAAATTGGCTAATTTTGAGAATGTAAAAATACTTGAATTGTTTGAATTTTTGCTTTCTGTAGATATCTATTCGAGATACTATGATAAAAATGCAGCACGACTATTCTTTGAGATAGGCATCACGCAATTTATCTAAACTGAATAATTTAATAAATTTTGTAATTGCAAACATTGGCAAGACAAAACAAAATAATACTTATGATTTCTATAATTTGCAAAATTCTTTTAAGCTATTTTTTTCTGGGTATAAGTAAAATTTTCCCGGCTATAATCATATTTATATTTTCAATATTATTTAGATAAACCAATGCTGCAATTTCTTCTTTATCAAGGCTAAACTTATAGGCAATATCTGCAAGTGTATCTTTCCACACAATTTGATATGGAAAAACCTCAAACTTTGACAGATCTATTTCCTCTTTGCCCTTATCTTGCTGATTATTTAAAAACTCTTGAATAATTATATTATAGTCTTCTTTTTTAAGTTTTATGTCCGTAATTTTTTCTGCATTTTCTTGATTAATTGCACCACTATCAGTAATAAAATTGTTACTTGAAATAAAATATAGTATAAATATCGATGGAAGCAATAATACCAGCAATATTATCCAGATTAATGCTTTTTTCATAGAATTGCTCCTGAATCACTAAAAAATTGTTAATGATAAAAAGCTATGAAAGTAACTTATAACAATTTAAGTGAAAATAATTTATGATCTACTAAAAGAAAATTATTTATACTCTCCATAAAAACATATGCTACCATAAACTTTGGACTTTAGACCGTAGCATAAACTCTTTTCACGGACTTTCGCCTTTAGACTGTTTTACATGTTATACATTTTTTTCCTTTTTTCTCAAATTAAATAATTTTAACAAATTTTTCCTTTTCACTTTTCACTAAAAAACTCTGGAATATTTCATGACTTAATATATGCAATCTTAACTCAATTACAGCTATTTACAAAAAAATGAATCTACATATTTTATCCTTTTTCATTAACTAACAATAAGAATTCTCTCATTTAAAAAGGAGAGAATTAATATTGGTGATGACAAAACAATTTAAATATTCCTAATAGAATTTATTAAATAAAGTTCACACTCCTCGATTTAATAAAATTTTATAAAATTTGCATAATTATTTAATAACTTTATTTTCCTTTTTGACTCAATTTTCTATAAAATTCACTCGTAAAAAATGTTTTCAAAAAAATTATGTGACAATTTGCATTTAAGAATAAAAAAAGTATATTTTAATCAGAGTTTTATTTTATTTTCAGGGGGTATTGTGTCCCTCACCATAATAATTGTTATTCTTATAGTTTTTATAATAATTTTTTTCATTATTCTTCTTTTCAGAAGTTTGAAAAAAAGAGTATTACTTTCCAGGGCAGAAGATGAGATATTAAAGGGTGAAAATAAGATTGCAGAAAAAAAACTTCTTGAGGTATTACAAGAAGATCCGGAAAATTGGGAAGCAATAAAAAATTTAAGTTTACTATATCTTAAAAATAAAAGCTACCATCAAGCCCTAAAATACCTTGAAAAGGCTCTTTCAGTACCAAATGTCCTTTCAAACTGGAATCAGTCTGAAATCCTTTTTTCAGCTGGCCTGGCCGCAAAAAACTTGAAAAAATATCAACTTGCCATAAAATATTTTTTAATGGCTGCAGGAATGAATTCAAATGATCCTGAAGCTCTCAAACAAATTGCAATGACTTACTTTGCATTGGAACAATACGACAAAGCTGATACATATTTTAAAAAATGTTATGCTTTGCGTGATAGTACTAAATTTGAAAAGGAATTTATTAAATCTTTTGGGATAAATTGTTACTTTTTGCTTAAGTATTCTGATTCGGAAAAACTACTTAACAGTTATATCCAAAAGTATCCTGGTGATGTTGAAGCTCTTGCCTATTATGGTTTAGATCTATATTACCTTGATAAAAAAGAAGAATCTATTCAGTACCTTAAATATGGAGTTCAATTACCTAAAACCAGAGCAGAATCATTTTTTCTGCTGGGTGAAATTTTTTTCGAAAAACAAGATTTTGACTCTGCATTAGCTTTTTATCTAAAAGCATCACAGACGAGAAATTGCCCGAAAGAGCTTTATCTTTCTTCTCTATATTCCATAGCACAGATATATGTAAATTTGAATAAAATAAATGATGCAGTTTCCTATTGGAACAAAATCTATGAAGTCAATCCAAGATATAGAGATGTGTCAGAGAAAATCAGTACATTTTCTGCATTGACATCTGATGCAAGAATAAGGCAATTTAGCCTTGCAAATAGAAATGATGCAACAAATATCTGCAAAAAAATTGTTATTAATACCATAGGTCAGAGTACTATCACTGATATAGAATACCAGGATGATTCTATGATAGATTTTTTAGTATCGAAATCGAAAGGATCAAAGATGATGGTTATCCTTTTTCGATTTATCCGAAATACTGACAAAATAGGTGAAATTACAGTAAAAGAATTTTATTTAAAAATGAAGGAAAAACAAGCTTCCAGAGGGATTATTTTTTCAATAGGTATTCTCAGTGAGGCAGCGAGAGATTTTATAGCTCTTAGACCGATAGAATACTTCGATAGATCTGAACTATCTAGAGTTTTGCAAAAAATTCTATAGTTCAATATTGTAATTAAATTAATTAAATTATAAATAATCAGGATCAAATATGCTTTTTATTGAAAAAAATGTTGTAAATTTGCAATCAAAAGATACTTTCCCGGATATTTTACAAAATTTCTGGAATAAAAACAACCTTGATATAAAGCCACCGCTTGATAAGGCAATGTATATAACAAACGATAGAAGCCAAATTATTGCCATTGCTGGTTATTTTAGAAATATTGTCAAAGGAATAGCAATAGATCCGGAGTATCATGGAGAAAATTTAACCGGAACTCTTTTAACATGGGCACTCGAAGAGATAAAGCAAAACGGCTATACAACTACATTGATCTATACAAAACCTGAAAATATTGGCATCTTTTCTGATTTTGGCTTCTCTGTTATAGAGTCTACAAACAATGTAGTTTTACTTGAAAGAGGCAAACCAGATTTTAGAGATTACTTGAGAACACTTGAAAAAATAAAGGCACAAAATAATATAAATAAAGCTTCTTCGATAGTTGTCAACTGCAACCCAATGACAAATGGACATCTTTATCTTATTGAAAAAGCATCTTCAGAAAGTGAGCATCTTATAGTATTCGTCCTTGAAGAAGATTTATCATATTTTCCATTCAAATTTAGATTCAAAATTGTTAAAGAAGCTGTATCATCACTTAAAAATGTTATCGTACTTCCATCTTCTTGTTATTTAATATCTACAGCAACATTTCCAGATTACTTTTTAAAAGGTTTACCAAAAGAAAAGGTTCATAGTGAACTTGATATAGCCATATTTGGTAAACATATAGCTCCATCACTAAATATCATCCGACGATTTGTAGGAAGTGAGCCGTATTGCACAGTTACATCCGCTTACAATGAGTCTATGGCAGCATTACTTCCCCGATATGGCATAGAATTTACTATTATTGAAAGAAAAGAGCATAAAGGTAAAGCTATATCAGCATCTCAAGTTAGAGAACTGATAAGAATAGGGAAGATTGATGAAATAAAGGAAATTGTTCCACCAGCTACTTTCAATTTTCTCATATCCGATGAAGCAAAAGATATCATCAAAAGTATACAAACAAGTAACAAAAGACACTGATGATTTCTCTTAAATATTATGTCTATTAATACATAGATACTTCGAGATTGATTTTATTTTTTATAACACTTACTATTATATATAATATAAAAATAATTTCTTAATATTTTAATTTTATCAGATAAAAAAATTACTTTCAAAAGTCAACCGACCTTTCTTTACTAAATTGATGATCATACTTTCTAAAAAATAGTGATGTTTTATAATTTCAAAATATTATATTTTTCTTGCAATTTTTAAATATTTCTTTTTAATTTGTTTTTGGTTATGCTAATTTTTTTACCGTTTAAATTTGGATATTTTTATACATCTTCATTTTTATTGAAAAATTTTAAAAATAATATAACTAGTTACTTGTTATTTCAATGAGGAGGAAACGATTGTCAGTACTACCAATTAAAACTCTTTTAGAAGCCGGAGCTCACTTTGGACATGAAACAAAACGATGGAATCCCAAAATGGCTCCATATATATATGCTAAAAGGAATGGAATCCATATTATTGATCTTCAGAAAACCTCAGCTCTTGCTGAAACCGCCTATGAAGCTATAACTGAAACTGTTATGAAGGGTAATGATCTTCTTTTTGTTGGGACAAAAAAGCAAGCCCGTGAGTCTATTATTGAATATGCGACAAAATGTGACTCTCCATATGTTGCAAATAGATGGCTTGGTGGAACACTTACAAATCATGAAATAGTTAAGAAATCAATTCAAAAACTGCTCGACCTTGAATACCTTGAGCAGAATAATTTTCCTGGATATTCTAAAAGTGAAATTTCAAAAAAGAGAAAAGTTCTTGAAAAACTCAGAAAAAATCTTGGTGGTTTAGTAAAATTACAGCATAAACTTCCTGGAATGTTATTTATTATAGATACAGTATATGAACAAAATGCGATTCTTGAAGCAAAAAGAATGAATATACCTATTGTTGCTGTTGTTGATACAAATTCTGATCCCGAACTTATAGATTACCCTATCCCGGGAAATGATGATGCCATTAGAGCAGTTAGTGTTTTTTGTGATATGGTTTGCCGAGCAGTACTTGCTGGTAAAAATCAACAAAAAGAAGAATCAGTTGAACATCCATCGGATGAAATTATTAATCAAATCGATACCGATGCTACTACAGAACCTTTAGATGATCTTGATTCAACAGAAAGATTCATTTAAAAGTATCAGCATATTTTTAGGTACTTCCGGTTAATCAGTACTTTTCATTAAATGGTAAGTTTTGAAACTTAATGTATCAACCCTCGTTCATCCGGCAATTGACTACTTATTTAAAAAAATATGCATAAATTATGAAAATAAGAATAAATACACATAGTCTTATATTTTTATTTCTCTTTTCATAATTCTATATACAGCTAATCCTCACAAAAAAGCGAATAGCGAGAGGTATTAATGCCAGATGAACCTATTTTTGTCCTTCTATAATAAATAATTATATCCTATTAAATTTATCAATGCATGTATTATTTGATTTTTAAAAATTCTTTTTATAATTTTACATTAATAATTTGTGAGTTTTTTAGTTTATTAATTACCCTATCAAAATTAATAATGCATAAACCTTATATTATATATGTTATAATTTTATATGAATTCAAAAAAAGAATCTATTTTTTAAGGAGTTTTTATGACCATAAATAAAGAAGATGTTAAGAAATTACGAGAAATGACTGGTGTTGGGATAGGAGACTGCAAAAATGCTCTCGAAGAGGCAAATGGCAACTTTGATAAAGCCATTGAAATAATTAAAGAAAAGGGGCTTGCAAAAGCGGTCAAAAAAGCTGATAGAGCAGTAGGAGATGGTAGGATTGCAATATATAAAGATCAAGAGAATCTTAGCGGAGCTCTTGTAAAGATAGAATGCGAGACTGACTTTGTATCTAACTCAGAACCTTTTAGAGAATTTGCAGATACCCTTGTAAAAAAAATCTATGATAAAAATATAACATCCATCGATCATCTTGATGATGAAATCGAAAAGCTTAGATCTGCAGCAGTTTTAAAATTTAATGAAAATATTAAAATTACAGACATTTGCATCATGAGAGGAGATGAGCAACATCTTGTTTTTCCTTATGTTCAAATGGGTAAAAATGGAGCTATAGTTGAATTTGAACTTAATAAATCTTTTAAAGAGATTTCGGATTCCACCAAACTTGAAGATTTTAAATATATCTTGTATTCAATAGTTGTCTCTGTTGAGTTCTATAAACCAGAGTACTATTCACTTGAAGATGTCCCTGCTGAAAAAATTGAAGAAGAAATGAAGCTAGTCAAAAAGCAACTTGAAGATGACCCTGCTTTTAAGAATAAACCTGAGAATGTTCTTGAAAATATCATTAAGGGAAAAGCTAAGAATTCATTTATTGATAAAGTCTTTCTAGAATGTCCCTATGTTCGAGAACAATCTAAAAAAGTTAGAGATATATTATCCGAAGTCGAAAAAACCTTTGGTATAAAAGTTAAAGCAAATAAATTTTACTTTACTCAAATAGGTTCGTAAAACATTATTAGATCAGTTTAGCTTATTTTTTTAGGGCGATTTACTATGAGGGTACTTTTAAAAATAACAGGGGAATCAATTTTATCAAAAGATGAACCAATAGATTATGAGAAAATAAAAATATTGGGAAATCGCATTAAATTAATCCATGAGAAAGGGATAGAACTTGGTATTGTTATCGGTGGAGGAAATCTTTTCAGAGGAAAAGATCTTATAGAACATGGATTTGCTCCATTCAAATCTCACTATATAGGCATGCTGGCTACTATAATGAATGCTCTTGCAATTGAAGAGGTTTTTTCCACTCTAAATATTCCGGTCAGGATTTTTTCTGCCGTAGATATACCTAGATTTATCTCCTTTTTTTCTTTCAAAGATGTGGATGAATCTTTTAAGCGAAATAATGTGTGCATTTTTGCTGGAGGAACCGGTAATCCTTTTTTTACCACAGATAGTGCTGCTGCTTTAAGAGCTTTAGAATCCAGATGTGATCTTTTAATTAAGGCTACAAAGGTTGATGGAGTATATACAAACGATCCTTTAAAATTTGATGATGCAAAAAAGCTTGATTTTATATCATATGATAATTTTCTTGAAAATCGTTATGGAATAATGGATCTTACCGCAATTGACCTCTGCAAACAGGGAAAATTACCTGTAATAGTCTGCAGTCTATTTGAAAAAAATAATATTGAAAACTTACTTCTGGAAAATAAAAGAGTTGGGACCCTTATATATCAGGAGGATATATGGCCTATATCTTAGATAACATTTATCAAGAAGCAAAAAAGGCTATGGTAAAACCTATCATGGTACTTGAAGACGAATTTAAAAAAATTAGAGGAGCAAAAGCTTCACCTACAATGATCGAAAACTGTAAAGTAGAAATTGATCAAAAGTTTGTCCCTCTTAAAAATATCTCTTCAATCTCTACACCTGATGCAAGAACTATAATAATTTCCCCCTGGGAAAATAAAACTTTGTCTGCCATAGAAAAGGCAATACTTAAAGAAAATTTAAATATCACACCTCAAAATGATGGTAAAGTTGTAAAGCTTATTTTACCACAATTGACTGAAGAAACAAGAAAAGAACTTGTTAAAACTATTAAACAAAAATGTGAAGAAGCCAAAGTTGCCATAAGAAACATTCGAAGAGATTATTTAGAAAAACTTAAAAAGCTTGAGAAAGATGGGGAGATCTCTGAAGATGATAGCAAAGAAGGTGAACTAAAGATTCAGGAATTTACAAATAAAGCAATAAAAAAAGTTGATGAGATGTTCAAGGAAAAAGAAAAAGATATCATGACCATATAGTTTATTTTTGCCGAATTCATATTCAGATTCTTTTAAAAAAAAGCTTATTTGAATATTTTTCTAAATAGATTTTCGGGAGTTATATTAATTGACAGGACCTAAACATATTGCATTTATCATGGATGGCAATGGTAGATGGGCATTAAAGCAAAATAAACCTCGATTCTATGGTCATGAAGCAGGTATGGATAAAATTGAGCAAGTGTGTAATTGGTGTAAAGATTTTGATGTGCATATAGGATCGTTTTATGCATTTTCAAAAGAAAACTGGAAAAGACCTCAAAGTGAAGTCAATTTTATCCTCTCTTTAATAGAGAAATATTATAAACAGAAATTAGAAACCTTAAACAATAATAATATCAAATTTATCCATATTGGAGATAAGAAAGAACTTCCCCCAAAAACCTTATCCTGTATTTCTATATTAGAAAAAGAAACAGAAAACAATGATTCATTCTATCTTCTTTTCTACTTTAATTACTCATCAAGAGCTGAATTAGACAGAGCAGCATTACTTTTATCAGAATATATTGTAAAAAACGATATCAACTTACAAGCAGTAAACTCGAATACAGACATAAATCTTTCATTAAGTCAGTTTTTATATACTAAAAATTTTCCTGATCCTGACTTGTTGATAAGAACTTCCGGTGAACAAAGGATATCAAATTTTCTTTTATACCAGTTAGCCTATACCGAACTTTATTTTGAACCACAACTATGGCCAGAATTTACCAGAAAACATTTTGAAAAAGCTATCAAAAGTTATCAAAAGCGAGATAGAAGGTTTGGAGGTTTAAAAGGGAGTTAATAATTGAACTTATGGACCTCTTTTAAATAAGTTCAAATATAAGAAAAAACTCAAAAATCCAGATGATTTTGACCTTTTCAAATAATAAGCAAAAGTTGTAAAATATAAAGGATCAAACATGAGCGAATCAAATCTTTTACCAAGAATATTTGTTATAATAGTCGCCATCCCTCTTGTACTATTGATAATATTTTTACAAATTCCATATAGCATTCTCTTTGCGTTATTCCTTCTTCTTCTTTGTATTTTATCATCAAATGAATACGTGGATCTTTTGCTAAATGTTGATCATGATTTAAATAAGATTGTATTTATGATTCAGGCTATTTTAATTTATCTTTTGACATATTTGTATTCGCTTAATATTATAAATTTGTTTCCTTTTTTTATTATTGTTCTGTTTATCGTTATGTTGACAACAATTTTTTATCTATTTAAAAAGGAGATTGCTCTTTCTTTTCAAAATCTCGTTTTTCATATTTATGGTTTTTTTTATATTGTTTTTCCTTTATCTTTTGCTCTATGGTTTTACATTAATTTCAAATACTCTGCTGCATTATTCTTAATATTTTTAATAATAGTATGGAGTTCAAATATTTTTGGTTATCTTTTCGGACTTTTCTGGTTACCCAGAAAATCGCTTAACCTTCCAGTCTCACCAAATAAATCATTAAAAGGGTTCATAGGAGCCATTCTGTTTGGTACACTTATTCCATTTTTGTTAAACCTTTTTATAAAAGATTTTTTTAAACTCAATATTGGCAATTTAAATTCATTTATTCTAATATTTATTACCAACATTTTTTCTATAATAGGTGATCTTTTAGAATCAGGTTTAAAACGATTCTGCAAAGCAAAAGATTCCTCAAATAAGTTTAAAGGATTTGGCGGAATCCTTGATATGATAGATTCTATACTTTTTGCATTTCCTTTTTTTGCTTTAATACTATTATTTTTTTTAAAATAGATATTCAATTGGATTTTATCTTCGATAAAAATGGTGAAAAGCAAATATGAATAAATACTTTTCTTTATTTGGAGCAACAGGCTCCATAGGAGATTTTACCTTACATGTTATTGATAATATAAAAGAGGGGAAGCCAGATATTTTTTTATTATCTGGTAATTTACAAACTGAAAAGCTTGCAATACTCGCAAAAAAATATAATCCAGAATTTTTGCATATTCCTGAAAAAAAGAAAGATGAACTTTATAGACTTTTAGATGATAATCTTAAAAAGAGAATCAACATAATAAGCAGCTTTGATGAAATTTATGAAGCATATCATAATGTAAACATCTGGGAACATTATATCATAAATGGTGTTATCGGGACCGGTGGTATGTTGCCATCTTTTTTATCTCAACATTTTAATATAAAATCTGCAATTGCAAATAAGGAATCTGTTATACTAAGCCATGAACTATTTGAGGATCTTGACACATCTTTAATTTATCCACTTGATAGTGAACAACATGGAATATATAAAATTCTCCCATTTATAAAAAAGGAAGAGATAGAAAATATTTATATTACGGCTTCTGGTGGTAAAGCATATAAAAAAACAGATGACGAAATTTCATCTTTAAATCTTGACGATGTTGTAAAACATCCAAACTGGAAAATGGGAAAAAGGATAACAGTAGATTCTTCCACTGGAGTTAACAAAGCTTACGAATACATTGAAACGCAAGCTTTATTTAATATTCCAAAGGAGAAGATAAGAATTGTTATTGATCAAAAATCTTTAATTCATGCGATAATTCAGGATAAAAAAAACAATTATTATTTTACAGTATCTACCCCTGATATGCATTTACCCATATTATCTTTTTTTGAGTCGATAGGAATATATTCACAGATAAAAATAGCACCATTGAGTTTTGTTGATTTTCAAGTTCAACTTACTGATATTCTTTCAAAATCTTATCCTATTCTGGGACCTTTTATAAATAATTATGACAGATCATTATTTGCTGGAACATTTTTGATAGTCCTTAACAATAGATTGCTTGATAGTTTTTTTGATTACAAAATTTCTTTTTCTGAATTAAGAGACAAACTTTGTCAAATTCTTCAAATATTGTTTCAAGATCGAGATGATATTTATCAGAGTTTGTTTAAAAATTTCAATAAGCTTTCCTTTAAAGATAAAGATTCGTATATTAAAATTAATGAGTTTTTAGACATAATGAATAAAATTGTTGAAAAATTTGTTTAATTTTCTGGAGGTTTTCTTGTATGACAATAATTTTCTATGCTCTTGCCATAATAGGATTCTTAACTTTAGTGTTTGTTCATGAGCTTGGACACCTTGTATTTGCAAAAATTTCAAAGATAAATGTTGTTAGATTTTCTATCGGATGGGGAAAACCAATTGTAGAAAAAAAGATTGGCGAAACAGTTTACCAAATAGGTATATTTCCCTTTGGTGGTTTCTGCCAGATGGCTGGAGAACAGATTGTTGATGATGCTCCTATCGCTGAAGGTGACTTTTACTCTAAAAAACCACTCCCTCGACTTCTTGCGGTAAGTGGAGGAGTTTTATTTAATCTTTTACTCGGTATAGTTCTCTTATCGTTTGCAGGAATGCTCCCATCTATGAATGTATATTTACCACCTGTTGTTTATATACCTGAATCTCTGTCAACCCAGCCTGCATATCAAGCAGGATTGAGATCCTTTGATGAAATTCTAAAAATAAATGGTAAAGAAATATATTCATTTACAGATCTGCAAACTATAATATCCCAGATCATGGGTGAAAAGTTGACGATCGAATACAAAAGAGATGGTCAAATCTCTACTGTTACAATAGTTCCAAATGTCGAAAGGAATACTGGTAGATCCGTAATAGGAGTTTATCCCTACATAAAACCTGTAATAGATACTGTAGAGACTAATTCAATTTTTAAAGATATTGGCCTGGAAAAAGGAGATCTTTTAATATCTGTGAAAAATGAAAAGAATATAAGCAGAAATATTTTATCAACTGCGGATCTATCGGAATTTTTAGAGAGTCATCTTTATGAGAATATTACCTTCACCTTCCAGAAAAAAGATGGCACAATCATTGAAAAATCAGCCTTTGTTGATAAACAATTTGATCCTGGTTTGAACTTTTATGTTGAATATCGAAAAACTCCAGGATTGCCATTTTATAAATCTTTTATTATGTCTTTTCCTAAAAGTATAGACACACTGGATATGTTTATAAAAAGCTTAAGGCTGCTTTTTTCCGGGAAGGTAGATGTTTCTCAATCTGTTTCTGGTCCGGTAAAACTTATATATATATCTTCAAAAGTAGTTCAAACCGGTCTTAAGAATGTTCTTGAGTTTTTTGCTCTATTAACATTGATACTTGGAGCAACCAACCTTCTTCCCATACCAGCAACTGATGGGTCTTATATCTTATTCTTTTTATTTGAATTAATATCAAGAAAAAAATTAAATCCAAAAACTATTTCGAAAATACAGACTGTCGGGTTTTTCCTGCTTTTAGCACTGATGATCCTTGTATTTATCAATGACATAATAACAATTAAAGACTTATTTTAGAATCATTTTTTTTACTTTTTTTTTAAATTGATGTTATTGTATAAATAGGCTATTTATATCTGAATACAGGTAAATATGGAAAAAATCAAGATAAAAAACTTTTTTTCTTTTGAGGATTTAACGAAAAGAGATTATCCAAGAACAGAAGATGTTCGTGGTGCATTTTTTAGAGATGTGACAGCAATTATTCACTCTTATCCTTTCAGAAGGTTAAGGGGAAAAACGCAGGTATTCTTTTCCCCTCGAAATGATCATATATGTACTAGAATGGAACATAGCCTGCATGTTGCAACAATAGCGGCTACCATCTCAAAGGCTTTAGAACTGGACAATGAGCTTGCCTGGGCTATTGGTCTCGGGCATGATATCGGGCACCCACCCTTTGGTCATCTTGGTGAAAGGATAATTGCGGATAAATTATTAAAGGATTCAGAATTTTCACATGAACTTTATTCTTATAGAGTATTAACAAAATTAACAAATTATGGGAGAGGCTTAAATCTCACATATGCTGTACTTGATGGAGTTTTAAATCATTGTGGAGAAAAATTTGAAAAAATTATTGACATAGATAGAACTCTGAAAAATCTTGATAATCTGCTACCAAAAAAGCATTTTCCTGTAACCTACGAAGGTTGTGTTGTCAGGATGTCAGATAAAATAGCCTATGTCGGGAGAGATCTTGAGGATGCTTTAACACTTAAGCTTATTCAAAAAAATGATATTCCATCAAATATTTTACAAACTCTGGGAGTAAAAAATAGTGAAATTATTGACACACTCGTTAATGATTGCATAAATACATCGCTTGCTGTCGGTAAAATAGCTTTTTCAGATTCTATTTACGAAGCATTTTTGCAGCTCATTGATTTCAATTATCAAGCCATCTATCTTCATCCTAAACTTAAAATATTTGAAAAAAATTTTTCAAGAGTAATATTGACTATATACAATTATCTCATGGAACTGTATAATACTTACGAATTTTCCTTCGATAAATATGGTTGTGAAAAAAATTTTCTTGCTCTTCGTTTTGCTGATTACCTGAAAAAAATGAAAGAATTTTATATTAACGAGAAGGAAAAATCATCTCTTTTTAATCCTGTTATAGATTATATAGCCGGGATGACAGATTCATATGCCATCGAATCTGTTCAGGAGATAATGCTCCCCAGGAGATTTCACTATGATCTTGAACTTGGTTCTATTTTAAATAGCTAATAGCTATTACTCAATTTATTGCCTTTTTAATATTTAATTGCGTTTTTTGTTGGTTTATTTAGTTTTGTATCTAATTTTTTTATTATTTATTTTTTGTCTAAAAATGTTTGCTTTTAATTCATAGAAAATCAAATCAGGAGTTATTTATGGATAGGAATCAAATCAAATCTGAGATTGAAAAAACTGTCAAAAGCATGGAAAATGAACTTGTTGATCTTTCCTGCAAATTTGTATCTTTTAACTCTGTTAATCCTAAAACTAATGGTCCAGGTGAAAAGGAAGTTGCATTATGGCTTGAAAATATAGTTAAAAAAATGAAATTTGACAGAATACTTCATATAGATGCGAAAGACACACAAGTACCTTATGGTTATAGACCCAACATTCTTTCCATTCTCAATGGACAGAGTGATGAAAAAACAATATGGTTTATGACACATATGGATAAAGTTCCTGCTGGTGATTTATCACTGTGGGAAAGTGATCCCTTTAAACCAATTATCAAAGATGGTAAAATATATGGTAGAGGAGCTGAAGATAACGGATCTTCACTGGTAGCCTCAATAATAGCCTTAAAAGCTATTCAGAAACTTGAAATAAAGCCCAGATACAATGTTGGACTCATGTTTGTATCTGATGAAGAAACGGGTTCTGAGTTTGGTATAGAGCATGTAGTTAATAACTTTAAATTCGGTAAAGATGACTGGTTTATTGTCCCTGACTCAGGTAATCCAGTTGGGAATGAAATTGAGATTGCTGAGAAATCCATAATCTGGCTTAAAATGACTACAGTTGGCAAACAAGCACATGCTTCGATGCCTCAACTTGCAAAAAATGCACACAGGATAGGCATAAAATGTGCGTTAGAGATAGATAACTTTATTCATGAAAAATACAATTTTGAGGATCCTCTTTTTACCCCTTCTGCATCTACTTTTGAGCCAACTAAAAAAGAAGCAAATGTTGAAAATGTTAACACAATCCCTGGAGTTGATGTTATCTGTTTTGATGGAAGAATACTACCATCTTATGACCTTGAAAAAATACTCACTGAAATAAGAGAGATAGCAGATAAATATGAAAAAGAGTATGATGTTAGCATCAAGTTTGAGATCCTCCAGAAAGGAATCGCCCCTGAACCCACACCTGCTGATCACCCACTTGTAAAGAGTTTTTCTTCTGCGTTGAAAGATGTCAGAAACTTTGATCCAAAGCTTGTTGGTATTGGTGGAGGAACATGTGCCGCTATTTTGAGAAAGGCTGGATTCCCGGCAATCGTATGGGCAACTATCGATGAAACTGCTCATCAGCCAAATGAAAATATTAGCATAAAGTATATGCTCGATGATGCAATTGTTTATGCATATTTCCTTGCAACCCTTTAGCTTTTAAGATAAAGATCAAACCTAAATGACAGGAGAATATATGTTTAAAGGAATCTTAACTGCTCAAATTACTCCATTCAAAGATGGTAAAATTGATATTGAAACTTTTGAAAGACTGGTAGAAAGACAAAAGCAAGCAAGTATCGATGGTATAGTCATAGGGGGCTGCACTGGTGAATCCTTTACCCTTGAACTTGAAGAGTGCCAGAGCCTATGGAAATCTGCTAAGAAATTTCAAAGCGAAACATTTAAAGTTATCTTTGGAGTTGCTCATAACTCAACTGCCAGGACACTTGAAATGATTAGTGTTGCGAATAAATACGATCCAGATGGATTGCTTGTTATAACTCCTTTTGCAAATAAACCATCTCAAACTGGACTTGTTAAGTATTTTACAAAGGTTGCTGAAGTTTCAACCAGTCCTATTATACTTTACAATGTACCTGGAAGAACAGCTGTTTCACTCAATGCAGAAACTATTTTAAAGCTTTCAGAGAACCCTAAAATCGTGGCTTTAAAAGAAGCTCTTTCAGAGTTTGATGAGTTTACAAGATTACGAAATATTATTAACTCCAATAATTTTTCCTTGCTCTCAGGTGAAGACTCCTTAACATTTCCTGCTCTTTGCATAGGCTGGAACGGAGTGATATGCACAAGTTCAAACCTTATACCAGACCTTTGGGTAAAGATGTACAGAGCCTTTTTAGAAAAAGATCTTAAAACAGCATCTTCTATTCACCTTTCCATGTTCAGCCTTATCAAGTCTCTCTTTGTAGAGGGAAATCCCGCTCCACTAAAGTATGCCATGAAACTTATGAAACTTTACAATGGTGAGTTGCGTGAGCCTCTCGTTGAGGTTTCAGATAGTTCAAAAAGCTTGCTTGAAAAAGAACTTAAAAATCTTAATTTAATTTGATTCTTATCTTTTTTATCTTATAAAGGATATTTATGCTTTATTCTATATATTTTTTCAAAACAGATTTTTCTATGTTTATTTATATAAAAAGAATAGTGCGCCACTTTGCTATATGAATCTGAAAATGATAAAAAAACACTTGGGATTAAAACAACTATTTATTAAATCTAAAGTGCATTATATCGCCATCCTTTACAACATAATCTTTCATCTCAAGTCTAAATAATTTCATTTCCTTTATCTTCTCTTCACTTTTATATAAATCCCAGTCATTATAATTAAATACTTCAGCCCTTATAAAACCCTTTTCAATATCTGTATGTACCTGCCCTGCAGCTTCTTTTGCCTTTGTTCCTCTTTTTATTGGCCATGCTCTAACCTCGTCTTCACCCACTGTAAAAAAGCAAATCTTATCTAGAAGAGAAAATGCATCCTTAAGCACTCTTGTTCTGCCATCTTCCTGTAAATTTAACTCCTTTAAAAATTCATCTCTTTCAGTCTTGTCCATATTCATGAGATCGTATTCAGTATCACAGGATATGAAAGAAAAGTTATAGAAATGATTTGCCTGAAATTTATCTTTGAGGTTTTTTATTATTCCATTTATCACATTTATTTTTTCATCATCTATATTTACAACAAAAAGAATGGGCTTTAGAGTGAGAAAAGAAAACCCTTTTAACTTGATTTCCTCATCTTCAGAAAATTCCAAAAATCTCAAGGCTTTACCAGCTTCAAGCTGTGTCATAAGTTTTTGCATAAGTTTCATCTCTATTTCGTCTTCTTTTTCCTTTCGCTTCTGCATAGTTCTGGTAAGGCTTGCCACTCTTGTTTCTACAGATGCAAGATCAGATATTATCGATTCATCTTCAAATCTTTTGATCTCATCCTCTATAGATAAACTACTTTCAGCAGTATAACCACTAAAATAAGGAATCAAATAGATCAGTGCATCTGAGTTTTTATATTCAGCTACCCTTTTTGAGCTATAAAACTCATCTTTGTCAACTCCTGGTAAATCAATAAATGTGACTTTTGCATTTATAGTCTTTTTTGGTTTATAATATTCTGAAAGTTTATCAATCCTCTCATCTGGAACAAAAGCAACGCCTATCTGTTTTTCATTCAAAAACTGTTTATATTCAAGCCCGGTCAATATAGAAAAAAGCCTGGTTTTGCCACTACTCTTTCTACCGATTATTGTAATTTCCATAATTTTATTTCCTTATCCTAGGTTTTTCTTTAAACTTATTTAAATTTTTTATCATATGCTATTTGTAATCTATCAAGAGCGATAGACAAAATCTTTCGACTGGTCCCAAAGTTTAACCTCATAAAACCTTCTCCACCTTTCCCATATATTTTCCCTTCACTAAGCCAGAGTTTTGCATCATTTTCAAAAAAATCAGGCAGCATATCGTCATCCAGTCCAAGATTTCTGCAATCAAGCCATGCAAGATATGTCCCCTCACATTGAACAACTTTAATCTTAGCCATATTTTCGAATCTATCTACTAAAAAGCTAAAGTTTTTAGAAAGATATTTCAAAAGTTGCTCAAGGTATTCATCACCATATCTGTATGCTTTCTCAAGTGCAATTAAACCAAATATATTGTAAATATTAGCATTTTGAGCTAAAATTTGTCTATTAAACCTTTCTCTTATAGCTTCATCTTCAATAATTGCATACGAAGTTGAAAAACCTGCAATATTGAATGTTTTTGAAGGGGCTGATAAAGTAATAAGCAGCCTTTTAATATCTTTAGCGATAGTTGATATACATATATGCTTTTTATCTGAGATTATAAGATCTCCATGTATTTCATCTGAAACAAGGTAAACATTATTTTCCAGACAAAGTTCCGCTAATCTATTAAGTTCATCTTTATCCCAGACTCTTCCAACCGGATTGTGGGGACTGCTAAAAAAAATCATTTTAGGTTTCTCAAGCATAAGTTTTTCAAGATTTTCAAAATCTATCAAATATCTTCCATCTTCATATTTTAGCTCATTTATCAAAAGATTTCTACCAGTATATGCAACAGCATTCATAAATGGATAATAAACTGGTGTTTGAACTATTATGCTATCACCAGGTTTTGTTAGAGCGAGAATGCTTATATGAAGACCGGTTACAACACCTGGAATAAAAATTATATCTTCTTTTTCAATTAAAAAATCTTTCTTTCTTCTGTACCAATCGATAATTGAATCATAAAAGCAATCATCCACAAATGAATAGCCATAAATAGGATGTCTTGCTCTTTTTTTTATTGCATTATTAACTTCTTTCACAGTGCAAAAATCAGTATCAGCCACCCATAGAGGAATAGCCTGCTCATCAATGTTGAACATTTTTTTAGCATCCCATTTTATAGAAAGTGTACCTTCTCTTTTATTTACCTTATCAAAATTATAAATCATAACCATCTCCTTTTCCCATAAATTGATCTAAAAATTTTCCCCGAATTTTCAACCGTATTTATGGCGAAGTTACCTGTTAACTTTCAATAATAATATAAAACCTTTTCCTCAACTTTAGACTTTAGACATTAGTATAAAACAATTGAATTAAGCATTTTAAATAAAATTTAACAACATTTTTTTAAAAAATATTTGTCGAATTATATTTAAATCATCTTGCTGGTTTTGAAAAAATCAATTTAAAATATAAATAGCAATTGAAAATAGGAAGATTTATTATAAATTTATTTAACTATCTAGAGTTGTTACCTATACACTTACTTTCGATGGAATATCAAAAACTACAATTTATTTCAATTATTTATGAGGTATAAGATGGATTTCGAAAATATTAAATTTAACTTAAAAAGCGGATATAAAACAGGATATATTAGCACAATTGGTGCGAATGCCTATGGTGTTATCAAAAGTGAAAATGAACCAGTTGTATTTGTTCCATATACTTTACCTGAAGAAAAGGTGGCGTACGAAATCATAGAATCCCACCAGGACTATTGCATGGCTCGCCTTTTAGATGTAATCGAACCTTCATCTAAAAGAGTAAAGCCAGAATGCCCAATTTTTCAAACTTGTGGAGGGTGTAATTTTTTGCATACAGATTATGATGAAGAACTAAAAATAAAGCAAAATGTTCTTCTGGAAACTCTAAAAAAGATCGGTAAAATTGAGCCAGATTTTGCTTTTGAGGTCATTTCTTCACCTATGAGATTCAACTATAGAAACAATGCTCATATAAAGACTACAAATGAAGGTAATATCGGTTTTTTCGAGAATAAAAGCCTCAATGTTGTTCCATTCCCCTCTTTTGAATGTAAACTATTGACTCTAAGAATAAATAGTTTTTTAAAACAACTTGATAGACACTTTTTTTTATTTACCAGAGGTTTTACTATTCGAGACGGGAAAGAGATCTATACGGCGCATCTAAATTATAGTTCTGATAGTAAATTTTGCGAATATACTGTAAATAACTTTACATACAGGGTCGGGATTTCAGACTTTTTTCAGGTAAACTCACATCTTTTGAACATTTTTCAGAGTAAAGTCGTCTCCCTTATTGACCCGGATTTAAAAACCGTTGAGTTGTATGGAGGAAGTGGATTTTTTTCTCTGCCTTTAGCTACGAAAATGAAGGAACTTACCGTCAATGAAATATCTTCAAGAGCGAGTGAAAATGGAAAGTATAATGCAAAATTAAATAAAGTTGATAATATAAAATTCATTGCATCAGATGCATCTATATTTATGAAAAAAGTTGATAATGTATCACAGATACTTGTTGATCCACCAAGAGCCGGACTTGAAAAAAATGTTATTGAATCTATTGAAAATTTAAAGATAAAAAAGCTTATTTATGTTTCATGCAATCCATCGACCTTTGCAAGAGATTTTAGTTATCTTAGATCTTCTGGTTTTGAACTCACCAGCCTTATTCTTATAGACAACTTTCCTGGAACTTTTCATACTGAGCTTATAAGCCTGATAACCCGAGATTAGACTTCCTTGTAGTTCATTCTCTTTTTTCAATTTTTTCACTTTTTCTATATTATTTTATTCCAGAGTATTTTATTCGCGGATCCTCTATTTTATCTTTATTTCCTTTTTCTCAGACTTTTAGCTTTCAATTTACAATCTTCTGTCATTATATCTTATTATCCTGCTTTTAGCACTGAACCAGCAACTTTCAACTTTTCTATTTCACTTCATGACTTTTTACTATATCAAAAACGCAAATAGCCAAAAATGCTAAACTTATTTTTTATTTTATTTAATAGATATTATATAAAGCTGATAAAAAAAAGGATAGGCGCTAATCATAGGGCCTATCCTAACAACCTGTCTGCTCGTTTACAGGGAGGAAGATTCACTATAATTTTCGGCAAACTGACCCACCGCTTTAATTAATTTTTTAATTTTTTTTATCTTTGCCTTCATCTTCCTTTTCTTTTACCATTATTAACTTTTCATTTATTCTTTCTATGCTAATGACTTTTTTATTAATCTCATCAAACTTAAAGATCAAACCATTTACAAGCCCATCACCCGATGCAACTTTATAAGATTTTGGTAGCATCGTTGTCAACTTTTCAAGGATTATTTCTGTTTGAACTCCAATAACACTATCATAAGGACCGGTCATACCAATATCTGTAATGTATGCTGTCTTATCTGAAAGAAGTTTTTCATCTGCTGTCTGAACATGCGTATGAGATCCAAAAACAAGGTTCACCCTATCAACTAAAAAATAACCACATGCAATTTTCTCTGATGTGGCTTCAGCATGAAAATCAAGTATTACGCAGTCAGCATCATCGAAAAGTTCTTTATTGTTAAAATAAAAATCGTTAAAAAAAGGTAATGGTGGATAAATAGGATCCATAAATATCTGACCTAGAAGATTTAAGATAAGAAACTTTTTTGAATTTTTGGTATAACTTAAAAAACCTTTACCCGGAGCCTTTTCACCAAAGTTCATAGGTCTTAAGAGATTTGGAGTAATATTGATATAATCAATTATCTCTTTATGTTTCCATATGTGATTTCCTGTTGTTATAACATCTACACCAAGGTCAAAGAGTTCTCTTGCATTTTTTGGGTGAATGCCAATTCCGCCTGAAACATTCTCACCGTTGACTACTATCAAATCTGGAAGAATTTTTTCTTTTTCATTTTGTAAAAATCGGGAAAGGGCTTTTCTGCCAGCTTCCCCGACTATATCACCAAAGATAAGAATAGTAATCATTAATCTGTATGCTCCACAACTCTCTTTTCTTTAACTACAGTTATTTTGATTCTTCCAGGATATCTAATCTTTGTATTTTGAATTATCTGTTTTTTCATATCTTTAGCTATCTGTTCCAGTTCATTCTCAGGAACCGTTGTCTTGACAAATAGTCTTATCTCCCTGCCAGCCTGTAAAGCATATGCATGTTCAATCTTATCCATGCGTTTTGCTTCTTTTTCAAGTTCGGTAACTCTTGTCACATAATCTCCCCAGGCGCCTGCATCATATCTAACTCCCGGTCTGGCTCCAGAAATTTTATCTGCAACTCTTACAATGACAGCCTCAACTGTCTCAGAATATTCTTTTTCATCAAGGATACTGGAGGGAAAACCTGATGCTTCGTGATGCCATGCAACTGCCGTAATAACATCACTTGTCTCTCCAACCTTTTTTAGAAGTTTTATCCCCTCTTCAATATGTTTATTTCCAACATCACTTTCGACAGCCTTACCAATGTCATGAAAAAGACCGGCTCTCTTCGCAACTTCAACATTTGCTCCTATCTCACCAGCAATAATTGAAGATAATCTTGCCACTTCTTTTGAATGTAAAAGTATATTTTGACCATAGGATGGTCTAAAATATAAACTTCCAACAGCTTTTATAAGTTCGGTTGATATTCTATTCATAGGCATACCAAGTTCATAAAAAGTCTTGGTTCCTTCTTCAACTATTTTTTGCTCAACCTCAGATTTGGCTTTTTCGTAAACTTCTTCAATTCTGGCAGGATGTATCCTTCCATCCTTAATAAGATTTTCAAGGGTAATTTGAGCGATGACCCTTCTTATTGGGTCAAACCCGGAAACTGTAACTATCTCAGGAGTATCATCTATTATGATGTCAACTCCCAGTAAGTTTTCTAAAGTTCTGATATTTCTACCTTCTCTACCAATTATCCTTCCCTTCATCTCATCATCAGGTAAAGTTATGTTGGTGATATTTACATCTTTTGAAACATCGGAAGCTATTCGCTGCATAGCAGAAACAAGAATCTCTCGAGATTTTTTATCTGATTCAATTTCAAGTTCTTTAATCTTTTCTTCTAAACTGCTTACCTTATCATTAAAATAAGCAGAAATCCTTTCATCAACATCAGCTTTAACCTTTTCCTCAAGCTTTTTTCTTGCTTCTTCTTTGGTTAAGGAAGCGATCCTCTCCAACTCTTTGTCTATTCGACTTTCACGTTCTATGACTTTTTCTTCTCTAAGTTTTAAATATCTTTCTTTCTCTAAAAGGACTCGATCCTTTTCTTCAACGGTTTTAGACCAGCGGTCAATACTTTCTTCTCGACTGGCCAGCCTTTTTTCAATAGAAGATATTTCATTTTTCCTTTCTCGAATAGTCTTTTCCAGTTCATTCTTTTCCTGGAAAATAGCCTCCCTGGCTTCTAAAACTTTAGCTTTGGCATCCTCTTCAGCCTTTGCTAAAATAGCCTGAGCTTGCTTTTCAGAGTCTTCTTTAATCTTAATAGCTTTTGTTTCTATGCTTTGGAGTTTAAATCTGCCATAAAAATACCGTAAAATATAACCAACAACTATACCAACAATTAATGAGACAAGAGAGGGTATAAGTGCATTACTTCCAGACATAGGGCACCCCCTCAAGAATTATATTTAACATTATTTTATATTTAATATATAATATGCTTGTGAAAAAAAATCAACTAAAGTTTTTTTTGTACTAAATTTACTCTATATTTATTGAGGGCAATATGAAAAAGAATATTTACGAAGATTTTCTTGTAAATAAAGATGAAGCTAATATTGATGAAATTCAACAAATGCTCGAATTCTCAAGTCATCTTGGCAAACAAACCTTTTTTCAGGTCGAAAAATTCTATAAAAAAGGTGATGAAACAAGATTAAAAGAAGATTACAATTTACAGAATTCAGGAATCTCTTATTTTTTAGATCCATGTAGAAAGGAAAAATTAAGCAATTTAAAGCATTTAATCTCCAATGTTAAAGATCTTAGAAATATCTTCCAGCACGCATCCTATACTTTGACCGAAACAGATATCTTTGATATTAAGCAATATCTTATTATTTTATTGAAAATAATTGATGATTTTCCACTTAAGAAGATACCGGTTTTTGAAGAGAAAGATATCAATTTTATTGCTGATTTACTCAAATTAATTGATCCAGATTATCCTTTTTTCCCGACTTTTGCTATTTATAAAAATTCTTCAACTAAGATGAAAGAACTTATAGAACAACTTGAAAGTTTAGAAACTAATAAATCAGTGCTTGAAGAAGATATAATAAAATCACTTAAAAACGCCGGCTTAAAAACATCTTTCTCACATCCATCTATATATCTAAAAGATGAGAATGAACCAGATAAATTTTCAAATGACCGAATTATAGTTGTTGAAGAAACTTCAAAATATTTCAAAGTACAACCTAAACCAACAAAAGAGCTTATTGAGATCTATGATAAAATAAATTTGATTCAAAATGAGATCGTTTCTGAAAAACTAAAAATATGTGAGGATTTGACGAAAAAAATATTTTTGTTCAAACAAAAAATTGTAAGATCATTTGAAATTGTTGGAATTATAGACTCATATCTTGCTAAAATCACATTTGCTATTAATATAAATGGAATAGTTCCTGAAATTACAGAAGATGAACTTCAGCTTGTCGATGCCAGGAATTTGATCCTTGAAAAGATACTTCATTCACAGAATCTTACCTATTCACCTCTGAATTTTAAAATGAACCAGGGTGTTGCGATACTTACCGGATCCAATATGGGAGGAAAAACCTGCAGTTTAAAGACCATCGCTCAGATTTCCTATCTGGTCCACTCAGGTTTGCTTGTACCTGCAAAAAAAGTATCCACCCCTTTGTTCAATGGAATATATATATCAAAGTCAGCTACATCATTTATCAACGAAGGCTTATCATCATTTGGGTATGAACTGATGTCGCTTAAGCCTTACTTTGATAGTAGAGATAACCATTATCTCTTTTTGCTAGATGAACCTGCATCCGGAACAAATCCAGCAGAAGGAAAGGCAATAGTGAGAGCACTTGCTCTTCAGCTTTCAAACTCCAGGTCTCACGCAGTACTTTCGACACATTTTGATGGCATATCAGAAGGAATCGAATGCAAAAAATACTGCATAAAGGGATTTACCGAAGAAAATATCAAAAAGATGAGTGAATACCTTGATGAAAGTGAAGAAATTTCAATACAGCAAATACACCGATTTATAGATCATAATCTTATAGAAATAACAACCGAAAACCAGGTTCCTAAAAATGCAATCACGCTATTGCATCTTTTCAAATTTTCAAAGAGTTTTATTGATTTATGTGAATCATTTTCAAAAGAATAGTTTTATTAAAGGTAATTTGCAAACCTTGAAACGATATAAAGTGAACCAGTAATTAAAATACACCCTGCTTCTGGATAATCATTTTCTATCTTTTTAATAATTTCATCAGTACTCCAATCAAGTCCTTTTATGACTTCAAATCTGATTCTTTTTTCTTTTCTATGATCGTGTAAAAGTTTCTTAAAAGAATCAATATAATTGTCAACTTTCGAATCTTTCCACTTATCAAGTTCAACAAAATAGAATCTTGAACTTATTTTTAAAAGATTTTTCAGCATTCCTATATGATTTTTATCCTTCATCATCCCAACTATGACAGCTATATCTCCTTGAATAATATTTTCTTTTCTAAATCTGATTATAGTTTTAACCAACTTAATGATAGCTTCCGGAGTATGGGCTCCATCGATTAAAAACAACTTGTCCGAAACAATTTTACTATTTAACCTCCCTGGCCAATATGCATCTTTTATGACATGAAGAATTAGATCTTCTTTTAGCAATCCTCCAAGGCTTTTTTCAGAAACAAGAGCTGATAAATAAAAAGTTTCAATATTTTCATTCTGGAATAATCCAATCAGACGAGAGGATTGCTGAATCCTTTTCCTATTTCTCTTTAAATAGATTTCATATCGAGAATATATTTGATCATTGATAATACTATCCTTATCGCTTCTTACTTTGATATAGTCTGGAGCATAATAAAGTCTTGAGTGTGTATTTTTAGCTTTTTTTGATATTTGTTTTCTAGCTATTTTTTTGTTTCTTCCAACAATGACTGGTTTCCCTTCCTTTATGATACCAGCTTTTTCATAGGCAATCTTTTTAATAGTTTTCCCTAAAATCTCGGTATGTTCTAAACAAATATTTGTTATAACGCTGCATAATGGATCTAAAATATTAGTAGAATCAAGTCTTCCACCAAGTCCGGTTTCTATTATTGCAATATCTATCTGTTTAATCTTAAAATAGTAAAAAGCCAGTGCCGTAAAAATATCGAAAAACGAAGGTTTTTCAGATTTTTCTTTAATACTAACGACATAATCATATATTGGTTCAAGATAGATTAAAAAATCATCATCCTCTATAGGTTTATTATCTATCATTATTCTTTCATTAACTTTTAAAATATGTGGAGAGGTGTATAATCCAACTTTTTTTTTGCATTTAATATAGTACGACGATAATAAAAAAGAGACTGTTCCTTTACCTTTAGATCCTGCTATATGGATTGAAGGATAATAATTTTGTGGATTCCCAAGATTTTCACAGAGTTTTCTAATTGGAGTAAGACCATAAAACTCTGATCTCCTCCTTTTATCTAAGTCTCGCTCAAGATTTATAAAAGAATATATCCAATCTAAAGCTTCATCAATTGTTGAAAATCTCATCTAGCTTCCTTTCTCATGAAATTAATAAATTTTTGAAACCTTGAGGATAAAGTAGCTTTTTCCTGAATATCTTCAGGCATTGTCTTAAGTTCAGTATAAAAATATTTTCCAATTTCACTTATCGATTTTTTTAAATACTCTACTGTTTCCTTCTCATTTTTAGGATCTGTATTTAAAAGTTCCTTTATGACTTCAGGTTTAGGAGGGCCAAAAGAAACATCACCTATATGTAAAAAACGCTGGTCATTACTATCTTTTTCATTACCCGCTATTTTTTCATCAGGCAAAATTGGGGTTTCAAGGTTGGTTTCATTAAACAACTCGTCTATGGGTAAAGTTTCAACTGGTTCTGAAAAATCTTCAGGAATATTCAGTTCATCTTCAGTTATATCTTTTGCATTGTTAGCATGTTCTGCCTCAAATTTCTGTGGATTAGTATTATCATTTTTGGCTTTACCAGATAATTCGTCAGGAAAAGAAGGAACACTATCAAAAGAACTTTGATAATTTTCTGATCCTTTAATATCATCTAAAGATCTCTCTTTACCACTTGCTTCACTTGCAGTATTTGCTGGATAAAAAGGTACACCCTGTTTTTTTGACTCAGGCATTTTATCGATTAATTCTGAATTTGCAGGGTAATTTATTTCATGGGGATATTGAAAATTTTGTGGATAATCTCTATGATCATAAGCCTTTTGCTGAGGATTACCTGATTTCTCAGCAATTGGAGGTTTATATGGCTGAGATTCTGATAAAGGTCTATAAGACTTTGTGCTTGAAAGGGACATATTATCTTCTGGAACATATTCTTGCTGACTAAAAGCTGGCGTATATGGTCTGCTGTTCGAAAGCTGGAAATTATCACCAGGCAAAGATTGTGATTCATAAGATTGCGAGGTTGGGGTTTGCATATTTGCTTGTGAAGTTTGTGGTTGCTGACTTGAAGGCATATACGGTTGCTGCACTGTTTGTGGAATGGGAATGCTTATTACTTGAGGTTGTGAAGCAGGTGCAGGCATTGAGTAATTTACAACAGGTTGTGGTTGTTGATTTTGAGAATACTCAGGAAATGATTGTTCCTTTTTCCTTTCTGACTCATTTAATTTGTAAGCATCCTCAAGATCGTAAGGAATGGAATCCCTTCTAGGATTTCTATCAAGCAAAGTTAAATCTTCATCATCTGGTAAATGTTTATTTTCATTTGTTCTTGCAGAAAGGTTTTCTCTCAAACTATCTATTGTTAATCTCTGCAAAATATCACTCATGCCTTCATCTTCAGAAAGGAGAGATGATGATTTTTTATCTTCATTATTTTCACCATTTTCTTCCTTTTTTTTAGGTGTTATTATTGTTTCTGCTTTTTCCTGGATCTCTTCTGGACTAAATATTCCATCGGTAAGGTAATCAAGAATTTTACTTGAATCTTTATCTTTGTTATCACTGCCAGTATCTTCTTGAAATTGACCTGTCAAAATTTTGGATATAAGTTCATATTCAGAATCCGAATCCTCAATCTCATCAATAGAAGTTCCTATACTACTATCCACATTATCAAATAGTTTTCCAATAGAGTCCTGTATCGATTTATTTAGAGATTCTGCAGTCTGTTCTTTTATATTTCTCTCTTTGAACTTTGAAAGGACAGCAATATTTCGCGCCTTTATTTCATTTGAATAGCTACTTAAAATATCTTCATAATTTGCAAGAGCCTCATTAAATTGTTCTATCGAATCAACTGAAGAAAATTTTTTAAAATCAAGCAAAACATTATATTGCTCAACTGCGTCCTGCAACTGGCTATTTTTTTTAAAATATTCACCTAAAATCAAATAGGGTTCTCTATTTGATGGATCAAGTTTTTTAGCATTTTCTAAAAGTACAATTCCATCAGAATATTTATTTTCGTCAAGATACAACTGTCCAAGTAAGATATTTGCCCTAACATTTGATGGATCCAGTTGCAATAATTTCTGCAAATAATAAGCAGCTTTGACTCTCTCTCCCTTAGCTATATGAAGAGTCCCTTCTCTCAAAAGAGCCAGAAGGTTATCTGGATCTTTTTGCAGAATAGAGTCATAGTAATTCTGAGCCAGATTATAATTTCCAAGCATCTCGTTCGCAAGACCAAGACCATATATTGCATCAATACTTTCAGAATTAAGATTCAATACCTTCTGAAAATAATGATTTGCTTTCTCATAGTTTTCAGAGTCTATAGCATTTTTCCCAAGATTAAACAAAATTTTTTCATTTTCCGGGAATTTTTTATCTGCTTCTGAAAGTATTTGAAATGCCTTATCGTGACTGTTTTGAGTACCATATAGATTTGCCAGATGAATAAATGGTTCTGGATTTTCTTTGGTCAATGATATTGCTTTCAAATAAGTATTTTCTGCCTGGTCATATTTTTCAAGTTTTTCATAGTTAAATCCAAGAAAAACAAGGTTATCAACTCCCTTTGGATCCAATTTCACAGCATGTTCAAGATATTTTATCGACGAACGATAATTACCATTTTCCAGATCTATTAATCCCATCATTTTTAAGATTTGCGGATTATTTGGTTTTATTGAATTTGCTTTTTTAAATAACTGATAAGCTTTTTTTTTATTATTGTTTTTATAATATAATAATCCAAGATTCTCATATGCTTTTGCATTATTATTATCTATCTTTAAAAGAGCAAGATAATATCTTAAGGCATCATCAACAAGACCTATTTGTTGTGAAATTTCGCCGATTAAAATCAAAATATCTGTATTTTTTGGATTTCTTTTAAGAGCTTCTTTTAAACTTGCTGCTGCCTTATTTTTTTCATTAAGTGCATAAAAAAGTCTACCTTCAAGGTAATAATATTCCCAGCTATCATCCTCATTGGTGTTAAGATTTTCTAAAAATCTTCTGGCTGTTTCAAATCTTTTAAGATCAATGCAGGTTTCAATATATTTGTAAACAGCCAGTGTATTTTTAGGGTAAAGAGTAATAACCTTTTGATAGGTTTCAGCAGCACCAATCTCATTTGAGATCTTTCTTTCCAGATCGCCAAGGAGCATCAGTAGATCCTCTTTTGGACCAGAGAACTTGATCTCTTTTTCTATTAAAGTAATAGCCTTATTATATTCAGTAAGATTTATACATCGATAAATGTTGGATAAGCTACTTTTTTTGTCCATATAGTTGAATTGTTAAATTTACCTCACCAATGCTTTTATTTGTAACTCGAGCTATTTCTTCTACACTCCATCCCTGTTTAAAAAGTTCTATAATGGTATCAGTTTTCTCATCATAAGAAGAAGATACTTTTCTGGAATCCCCTTTTATATTGGCAACAACATTTGCTTTTTCAATTAATAAATCAAGTTGCTCAATTAAATCTTCGGCATTTTTAATTAATTTTCCAAGTCTATCTTCTGTTTTGGCAAATTGAATTTGTTTTTGTTCAAGTTGCTTATTTCTTGATTCGATATCTATAATTAAACTATCAAGTTGAGAGAATTTTTCCAATACATTATCAAATTTTGAAGATTCTCTTTGTATTTTTAAAAAGTCCTTTTCAAAGTCAAGCAATTTTTCATGCAACTCTTTATTTTCTATTTTTGTGTTTTCAACTTTTTCATTAAGTTCATTAGCTTCTCCAATCATCATCTTGATTATGTTGTCCAATTTTTGAATATTCTCATTCATCTCTGTGAGCTTTAAATCATATTGTTCGAGAACCCCAAATTTTTCATTAACCTTCCTAAAAACGATTTCAAGTTCACCTATTTTCTCTTTGAAATTATCTATTCCTGCCATATCATTCTGTACTTTTGCAAACTGATTATCCGCTTTTGCAGATAGAACAACTAATCTATCAAAAGTTTCTTCAAGCCTCGCAAGAGTTTTCCTTTCATTTCGGAGCTCAAATATTTTCTTTGAATATTCCTGTAAATCCTGATCTATACCATCAAAACTCTTTATAAATTCTGCTGTTTCAACTTGTTTTGACTGAAGTACATCAATCTGATTTTGATACTTTAAAAGAAGTTCATCTATCTGAGTTATATTTTTTGATATTTCATTCATGAAAACATTTTTACGCTCAAGTTTTTCGACTTCCTTTTCCAGTTCTTCAATATGTTCACTAAAGATTGAAATTCTCTCCTGTAATTCTCCTTCAAGAGCATTTTCGAAATTTTTAGCATTATTTTTTAAAGAACTGAGATCTGTTTTAAACTGATCAAGAAGAATATCTTTAGTAGACAATACGCTTTCGATAGAAGATTTAAGATTATCTTTTGTTTTTGAGATAATTTCTATAATATCCATTTCTTTTTCGTGTATAATTTTTGAGACTTTTGAATCTATCTGCGAACTCAAATCTTCAATCATCTTTTCCATCTCATTTTTCTTATCTAAAAGTTCTCCATATGATTGTTTTAATTGATTGTAATTCTCAATCGCCTGGGTTCTATATTCCTTTTCAATATTTGCTACAACATCACGTATCTTTTCTTCAAGAGTGCTAATAGTAGAATTACCTGTTTCTTCTAACTTTTTTTCTATTTCTGATGCAAAAGATGAGGTTTTCATCTTTATAGATTCTATTTCTTCTGACATATTTGAAAGCTTTTTCATCGTATCGTCTTCTTTTGCTGCTATCTTTTGCTGGTACGTCTCAAATATAACAGAGATATCACTTTTTATTTCATTACTCTGTTTTTCAATTTCATTGACAGAAGATGAAATTTTTACTATGGAATCTTCCATCTCTTTTTCTTTTTCCTGGGATTTCATAAAAAGATTGTTGATTATCGAATCCAGTTTTTTATCATCTTCACCCAATTTCTGTCCAATCAAACTATCTATTTTCACGGTAAACTCATTGATATTATTCAATAAATTGGCTTCTGTTTCTTTAATTCTGTTATTAAAAGAATTGATAAAAGATTGTAATTTTTCAGTAGCACTCTTATTATAATTTTCAAATAAGTTATTGAACTTTGAAAGGTTAATAGAGTAATTTTCATCATATTTTTGTTCAAGAGTTTTCAGTGTTGCGTCATATTTTGAAACATTGGCTTTAAAGTTTTCCAGATCATTTTCAATATCTTCAAAGTATTTTTTTATTATCTGATCAGATTCATTTTGCGAGTTTGCAATCTTTTCATCCATTAATTTACTAAATGAATTGAGAGACCCTGATAGCTCATTGTACTTTGAGTTTATCTCTTCAATAGACTGATAAAGGTCTGGAATCTTTGATAGAACAAACTCTTTTTGCTTGCTTATTTTATCGTTGATTTCATCATAAATTGTATCTACCTTACTATCAAAAGATTTTTCTATTTCATCAAATTTAGAATTAAAAAAAATAATCTTATTTTTAATTTCTTCATCTAACCTTGCAAATTCTGAGTTGTAAATTTTTTCTTTTCCAGCCAATTGATTTTCATATTGATCAAACTGTTTTTCAATCTGTTTTATCTTTACATCAAAATCCACAAAATGTTGTGCAGTTCGATCGTCTATCATCTTTTTTAAACTATCCAATTTTTCATCTATTTGATAGTTCAAAGATTTGATATATTCTTCAATCTCTTTCTTTTGCTTATCAAACTGAACAAATATAATTTCTTTGTACTTTAAAAGTTCCTTAAGCTGTGTATCAAGTTCAACCTTATTTTTATCAATTTCATCAATAAATTCTTTTTTGTAAGTTTCCTGAAGATTTGAAGAATCATTTTTAAATTGCTCAAATTGAAGTTCAATCTGCTTGACCTTGTTCTCAAAATTAACCAGATAAGCATTGGCTTTTTCATCAACCAACTTTTTTAGCTCTTCTACTTTTTCACTAATCTGAATACTTGAATTATTAATAAAACTATCAAGATCTTCTTTAACCTTTGATAGGTCACTATAAACTGATTCTTTTTGTTTATTAAATTTATCTATTTCAGATGTGAGGTTGTTTTTGTACAAATTTAATTCTGAAAGAAAATTTACAGCTTTTTGTTTATATTCATCTAATATTTCTGCAAATTTTAAAGAATAATCATCACTTTTATTTTTAATAGAATCTGAGATACTGGATAACCTTAGTTCAATAAAATTGTTCATCTTATCTTCAAATAACAAGATCTTTCGTTCTACCTCGGCAAGGCATTCTTTATAACTATCATCTACATTAGATAAGAGATTTTTTGCTTCATTATTCTTAGTTTCTATCTCATTCAAAAATTTCTTCATATTTTCAGTTAAATCAATTTTTTTCTGTTCCAGAATAGATGAAGATTCCTTAACAAGTTCTTCAAATGCTAAATTATTTTGACTGAGTTTACCTTCAATCTCTTGCTTTGTGCCATTAAGTTTTGTGTCAATATCGTTTAAAATCCCGGCTATACTAATGTTTATCTGCTCTTTTAATTCTTCCAATGATTCTTTAAACTTGTTCTGATATTGTGATTGAAGAATT
>Ga0116193_1000508_pt1 | contig 36563 bp, 39 predicted proteins | sample AD_UKC115_MetaG_FD_89892 | JGI IMG/M metagenome (GOLD analysis project Ga0116193, IMG submission 89892) | Active sludge microbial communities of municipal wastewater-treating anaerobic digesters from Hong Kong - AD_UKC115_MetaG | ecosystem: Engineered > Bioreactor > Anaerobic > Digestate... | reverse complement strand
TTCTTACATAAATACTCCAGGTTGGCATACGCTCTATTGGATCCCAGAATTTCATTGGCTATTTTGCGGATGGCAAGCGAATCATTATTGCCGGCATACACTGAAAAATTTAATGCCAGAAGGATACAGCAAGTAAAGGCAGGCTTCATATCAGAAAGTTTAAACAAACTTACATTTTTACTGTTATTCAGATTCATTGCAAGGCAGGATGCATATCCGTAACTTGCATCATTGAAAAATTTCTAGGATGAACATTGCCATCGTTTGTTATCCCACCTTTGGAGGTAGCGGAGTACTCGCCACCGAATTGGGAAAAGCGCTTGCCGATAAAGGCCACAACATCCACTTTATCACATACCAGCAACCGGTGAGGTTAAGTGGTTTCCATACCAATATTTTTTATCACGAGGTAAGGGTGCCCACGTATCCGCTGTTCGATTTCCCTCCCTACGAAACGGCACTGGCCAGTACGATGGTGGATGTAGTAAACAACCACCACATCGATTTACTTCACGTACACTACGCCATTCCCCATGCTTCCGCCGCTTACATGGCAAAGCAAATTCTTAAAACGCATCAAAAAGATATCCCGGTTATTACCACCCTCCATGGTACAGATATTACCTTAGTAGGAAGGGATAAAACATATAGCCCCGTTGTAACTTTTTCGATGGAAGCCAGCGATGTGCTAACGGCTGTATCGAACAACCTAAAGGAAGAAACATACAAGAACTTCGACATCAAAAAGGAAATAGAGGTTATTTACAATTTTGTGGATGTAGCCCGGTTTAATAAAAAACCGGTAAAGGTTTTTAAGAACCTGATTGCCCCCCATCATGAAAAGGTTATTGTGCATGCTTCCAACTTCAGAAAAGTAAAACGGGTGGATGATGTGGTAAAGACTTTTCTGTTAATCAATAAAGCCATCCCATCCAAATTATTGCTAATTGGCGATGGGCCCGAAAGGCCTGAAATAGAAGGCATGACACGTGACTGTCCTGCATCTGCCAATATCAGTTTTCTCGGAAAGCAGGAACAAATGGAAGACATACTTCCCATTGCCGATATTTTTTTATTACCCAGCGAAACAGAAAGTTTTGGGCTGGCTGCCTTAGAAGCCATGGCCGCTGAAGTACCGGTAATATCAACCAATGCCGGCGGCCTTCCCGAAATAATGGTGAATGGCTATAATGGGTACATGAGTAATTTGGGAGATGTAGAAGATATGGCCAAAAATGCAGTTCATATTTTGAGCCACAACGATACCCTGGCTCAATTTAGGGCCAATGCGTTGGAGCAGGCCAGGAAATTCGACATCAGTAAAATTGTACCGGTATATGAAGCGTTGTACAAACGTTTCTGTTAGCGGGATCTAAGCCAGCGTTCCGGATCCAGCTCGCTGGTTTCTGAGCTCATCAGAAAATCCATCGCACCAATACCATCAATATTAGCCGCTACTTTCCCCAGAACCTGTCCGGTAGTAATATCCTGCCCCCGATGAACGGTTACGCCGGTAAGATTGCTATACGAACTAAAATACCGGCCATGCTGGATAACGATTACCTGCATATTTTCTACGGTTTGAACCGCCGATACAACGCCATTAAAAACGGCCCTTACTGGTGAACCTATATCAGCCGCAATAGTTACGGAGGGGCTTTCGAATTTGGTGCCACTGGGCAAAATATTTTCACCATAATGCATGATCACCACGCCCCTGTCCACCGGCCAGGGCAGGGATCCCCGATTGGCTTCAAACTTACTGTTTAGTTCAATATTTTCCGTATTAAGCAGCACACTTGCCGGGCGTTTAACTTCTGCTTTGGGCTTCACCGCCACGGGTGCCGTAGCCGGCGTTGTGGATGCTATGACCGGGGTAGATTTGGCGGCAGCTTCCTTTGCCGCCAGTTCGGCTTCTTTACGCTTACGTTCTTCTGCTGCGGCTTTTGCTATGGCCGCTTTTCGGGCTTCATCCTGTGCCCGTTTGATGGCAGCCGTGATGGCGTTGCTCACCTTCTTCATTTGCTTTTGTTTGTTCGCCAGTTCTTTATTGAGGTCTTTACCCTGTCTCTTCAACTCATTTACAATGCGGTCCTTTTCCTGCTTTTGTTGTTCGAGGGTAAGCATTTCCTTATTCTGAATCTGGAGGGTGGAATTCTTATCTACCTTATTCTGAGCCAGCTCCTCCCTTTTCTTTTTCCGAAGATTTTGGGTACGCAAAATATTTTCGCCCTGCATTTCCCGGTATTCCCGGTAGCTCTTGAGATAAGCGACCCGCTTAATGGCATCATTAAAATTGGAGGCCGAAAAAATAAAATTCAGAAAATCGTAGTTACTCCTGTTTTTATACGCATAAACCATGCTTTTGGCGTACTCCTGTTTCAGGGTGTCTAAAAGCCTGTTATAATGACCAATATCCTTTTGGATCTGGTACATGTTGTTGTTCAGGATACGAAGATCTTTGGTCAGATTATCAATAACCCGATCCTGCAAATTAACTTTTGTATTGATGAGCCGGAGTTGCAACAAGTTCTCCTTTGTTTCCTTCCGGTTAGTTTTCAGCAGGTTTTCCGTTTGTTCTATTTCTTTATGGAGTTGCTGGCGCTGCTTTTCAAGATCTTCCCTCGTTTGGCAACGGGAAGGAATATACGAAATAATAAAAAGTAAGAATAAACAGGCGATTCTTAACATGGATAGAATTTATGGGTATTCGCAAAATTAAAGCAATAATGCTCAGCCTGAGCCAATAGCCTATTGATACAAATAAAGCCCTATTTGTGTTTATAATTCCTCGGAATATTAAAAGGCAGCGATAATTCTTTGTTAAACTCATATTGTTTAAACTTAAGTCGGATATCGAGTTTATTCTTTTCCGATACCGTTATTTGCCTTGTTGTAGAAAATGCAAATCCAAAGGGGGCCTCATAATTATCGTACGTAATATCTGCAGTGCGGTTACGCGAGAGGTTTACATCATCCAGTTTAATATGCTGCAACAATTTGTTATTCTGCCCGAGTGTAAGAAGATTCTTAAAAACCGGACCAATGGTACCGATTAATATTTGTCCATTCACTTCGCGATAGCTGATAATGGAATCAGAATAAAACACCGGGTTTCCAACGATCAGGTTCTGGAGAGTTGAAAAATCAATTGGGATTTCAGACATTTCCTGAAGGTAATCGAGCGAACGGTAATTCACTTCCCGATCCTGTTTATTAAGCAATATCACACTATCGGGTTTTATCAACACCCGGTACAATTCTATATTTAAAAATGTGGCAGAGAGGGATATCCAGATGGCGCTGTCTTTCACCATGCGCACTACGGCCGTTATATCCGGTTGTTTTCCCTTACTGTCTTCAATATCTACTTTTATTTTTGCAGAAAATGTATTGAATTGGATATGATTTTCCTGGAAATCGGCAAGGACGGTTTTGATGTGATTAACCGAATCTTCATTCCATTTCGGTTCCACAATCGAAATCGTATCGCGCGGGGCAATTACTTTATTGATTTGTTTGGATGCTTTGCAACTGAATAAAAAGATTCCTGCAAAAAAACTCACCAGTAATATTAGGATTCTATTCATTCCTGTTTTTATTTTCCGGTATGGCCAAAACCGCCATCTCCTCTTTTTGTTTCTTCTAAAATTTCAACTTCCAAAAACCCGGACCTGGTAACGGGAGCCACAATCATCTGGGCAACCCGATCGTTGTTACGGATCATTACTTCTTCCTGGCCCAGGTTTATCAACAGCACTTTTATTTCGCCGCGGTAATCACTATCAATGGTCCCGGGGCTGTTGAGGCAGGTTATCCCCTGCTTAAAAGCAAGTCCGCTCCGGGGCCGCACCTGCGCTTCATATCCTTCGGGAATTTCCATAAACAGGCCGGTAGGAACCAGGACGCGGGCCAAAGGTTTAATAACTAAGGTTTCGGAAAGATGGGCGCGCAAATCCATTCCCGCAGCGCCTGCGGTTTCATAAGCGGGAGATGGATTTCCTGAACGGTTCACTAACTTTATTTTAACCTCCGAATCTGTAAGCATGCGAAAGAAAAATTTTGGATTAATTTTTTTTGACGGGTTACTGTTCATCAACCCTATTCAGTAAAACGGTGGAAAAAGCCTGTACCCCTTCTTCCCTACCAACAAAACCCAGCTTCTCGGCCGTAGTGGCCTTTATAGAAACATCTTCGAATGAAACTTCCAGGATTTTTGCAATGATCTCACACATGGAGGGTACATACCCTGCAATTTTAGGAGCCTGTAAAATCAGTGTGCTGTCCACATTCACCACCCGGTATCCTTTTTCACGCATCAGGGCGAAAGTCCGTTTCAGTAAAATTTTACTGTCCATATTTTTAAACTGAGCATCTGTATCGGGGAAATGTTTTCCAATATCCCCCAATGCCAGTGCACCCAGGATGGCATCGCATATAGCGTGCAACAATACATCTGCATCGCTATGGCCCACCGCCCCTTTATGATGTGGGATTAATATACCGCCCAGCCACAATTCCCTTCCTTCTTTTAACTGGTGAAAATCAACACCGGATCCTATTCTAAAACGCATAGGCCGCAAAGGTGCGCAAAATCCATAAAAAAAGCGCCTCCGGGAAGAAGGCGCCTATAAAATTTTTGAAATTTCGTTTTATTCTTTTCCACCGAGGTCAAACACCAGACTAAAGCGAAGGGTGTTCGAAAGCGGATTGCGATTAATACCCGAACCGCTGGGGAGAAGGTAAGAGAAGTTCAACCCGGCCACGTTGTATTTTACGGTAGCACCAAGGGTAAAGTACTTACGATTTCCTTTATCGGGGTGTTCGTAAAAATAACCGGCACGGAAAGCAAATTGGTTTTTATACCAGTATTCGGCTCCGATGGCAGCAGTTATTTCGCGCCATTCGCCCCCATTGCTTTCAGCATCGCCGAAGGAAGAGAACCAACTGCTAACAACTCCTTTTGAACGGTAATCATCAACCCGAACCTGGAATGCAGAATCGGTTTCGGTACCTCCTTTAGAAGGTGGAGTCGGCACCAACAACTTGTTTAAATCCAAAGCCACGGTGAGTTTGTTATCGGCATCAAATGCTTTAGTATAAGCTGCACCTAAGCCCAGGTTGGCAGGAATGTAATCTTTCTGGGTAGCATCGTTGGTATAAGAAATTTTAGATCCCAGGTTACTCAGTGTAAGACCCCAGTTTAATCCGGATCCATTTTCTTTAATTCCCTGATGGAACAAATGAATATCTCCCGCTACGGAACTACCTTTTTTGTAGGTAATGCTGTTATAGCTTCCGCCGGCAAGGTCGGAACTGATATACCGAAGTGAAATACCCAATCCGAATTTCTTAGACAGCTTCCTCGAATATCCCAGGTCGATGGCATATTCCCGGGGGCGGAAATTATTCAGTTGGTTGCCCAGGGCATCGGTAAACTGGATATCACCCAGGCTGAAATACCGGAGAGAAGCCGTAATGGCCTGCATATCATCAACTTTGTAATACCCGGCTAAAGAAGCGAGGAATACATCGTTCAGGTCGAGGTCGCTCAACCAGGGAGTATATGTAACACCAATACCAATTTTGCTGGAATTGAATGCCGTTTTCCCCTGGTTCCAGAACCCGGAATATACATCGGGTAAGGTAGCAATGCCTACATCGGCCATACCACCGGCACGGGCATCGGGAGAAATACGAAGAAAAGGTACAGCTGTAGTAACTACGCTTGGGTTTCTAACTCCGGTTCCACTTTGGGCGTTCACTCCGGAGGAAAAACCTCCTATAAGCATAACAAGTGCAGTTAGTTTCAAAGATGCTTGTTTCATGCGATTGTTTGTCTTGGTTAGGTAGATTTACCTCTAATAATCTTGATTTTAGTTATTTAAGGTTGTAAAAATAGCCGATTTCATCAATCTGCCAACAAAAATCTAAATTACTGTTAAAAAATTATTAAATAAATGTTTTTTTAACCCGTAGTTCTGCTGTGAATGACTGCCAAACAAGCCGTTTCCACGGGTTTATGAAACAAGAAACGGCCTCCTCAAAAAAAAATTGTACCCCGGAGAAGATTATTATTTACATATACGCGAAAATATTAATCTGATTTTGGGTTATTTTTTATCTTTTCCGCCACGCTTGCTCTTTTCTGAATAAATAAGAATTTTTTTTCTATTGTAAAGAAAATCAAAAAACGGAACAGGAATTGGTAAATAAATTTGGTTTTTATTCCGGAATTGGAGAATTCATTTATATTCGCAATTCCTATTTCCCCAATAACAATAATATAGAAAACCTTTCGTTAATCCCTTTTAGAACAAACGAATGCACATGCACAAATTACTGACCCGTAATAATCTGTTAATTGCGGTAGTTGCAGGTCTTACCCTGGTATCCTGCTCCAAGAAAAAATCTAAATCCTCTGTCACCGGTTGGAATTATGATGACAAAAAAATGGGCAATTTCCATGTTGCCAAGGTAAAGTATCCCAAAGCCGGGCCCGGCCTTGTATTTGTACAAGGCGGTTCGTTTGTGATGGGTGCCAAGGATGAGGATGTAATGGGCGACTGGAATAATGTTCCCCGCCGCGTTACCATCAACTCTTTCTTTATTGATGAAACCGAGGTAGCCAATGTGCACTATCGCGAGTATCTCTACTGGCTGGAAAACACCTTCAGCAACGATACCGCTATTTTGAACAGGACCCTGCCCGATACCCTGGTATGGCGCGAAGAACTCGCCTATAATGAACCGTACGTGGAGTACTATTTCCGCTACCCCTCCTATAACTATTATCCCGTTGTGGGCGTTTCCTGGCAACAGGCTCATGATTTTTGTATCTGGCGTACCGACCGGGTGAACGAACTTAACCTCGTTAAGAAAGGCTACCTCAAAAAAGATGCGGTAAAACGTGAAATGAAAGGCGGTGGCGCCGATGGTTCGTTTAATACCGAAACATACCTCATGAACCCGGATATGATTCAGGGCCGTTCTAAACCCAAAAAGAGCGACCTGAAAGATGTAAACGGTAAACCCCGCAGTACAGTTCGTATTGAGGATGGCATCCTGGCCATGTCGTACCGCCTACCTACTGAAGCCGAGTGGGAATATGCGGCTTATGGACTTATTGCCCAAAACCCGGCTCCCCGTAAAAAGGAAGGAAAATCGGGTGAAACCCTGTTTTCAAACCAACAGATTTATAGCTGGAGTAAGAATATGAACGGACTTCGCGATAACCGCCGGGGTAGCTGGCAAGGCGAATTCCTCGCCAACTTTAAGATTGGAAATGGTGATAACATGGGTATTGCAGGTGGTTTGAATGACCGTGCTGCCATTCCCGGCCCTATCAAATCTTTTTATCCCAATGCCTTTGGATTATACAATATGAGCGGCAACGTTAACGAATGGGTGGCCGACGTTTACAGGCCCCTTACTCCGCTTGATGGCCAGGATTTCAACTATTTCCGTGGAAACCGTTTCCAGAAATTTTATAAAAACAGCAGCGGCGAATATGAACGCGATAGCATGGGCCGTTTGAAGAAGGTGGATATTTCGGATGAAGAAGTGAAGAACCGGTACAACTATCAGCATAATAATGTTGTGAACTATCTGGATGGCGACTCTACCAGCCAGGATTACTATGGCTATGGGGTTACTACTTTAGTTAGTGATCACTCCCGCGTTTATAAAGGAGGTAGCTGGAACGATATGGCTTACTGGCTTTCTCCCGGAACCCGCCGGTTCATGGAAGAAACTATGGCTTCCAGCACTATCGGTTTCCGTTGCGCCCAAACCTACCTTGGCCCTCCGGAAGGCCCTGGCTTTAAAGAAGGAAACATCTTTGGTAAGCGCAAACAAAATTCCAGGAAGAAAAAGAAATAATAACATCTATATAATATTCAAACCCTCCTTTTGGAGGGTTTTTTATTTTTTGTACCAGCACCGGTTAAATTTGCCGAATGGAACTATCTGAACTTTATAAAATTTTCCTTCAGTCCACCGGTGTTTGTACCGATACCCGAGGCCTGGCCCCAGGTAATATCTTTTTTGCACTGAAAGGCGATAATTTTAACGGTAACGAATATGCGATAAAGGCCATCGAAAGCGGCGCCTCCTATGCCGTGATTGATGAACCGGGCGCCCTGGCACATCCCCGGTTCATCCTTACTTCGCAGGTATTGAAAACCCTGCAAGACCTGGCAAAAATGCACCGGCAGCAATTCCGGATACCCTTCATTGCCATCACCGGGAGCAATGGCAAAACCACCACCAAAGAACTGGCCCACGCTGTCCTCTCCACGCATTTTAAAACCTATACCACCTCCGGCAACCTAAATAACCATATTGGCATCCCGCTAACCCTGCTCCGGGTAAACGCAGATGCGCAAATGGCCATAGTGGAAATGGGGGCCAACCACCTTCACGAAATTGAAGGATACTGCCGTTATGCACTGCCCACCCACGGCCTCATCACGAATTGTGGCAAGGCCCATTTGGAAGGATTCGGCAGTACCGAAAATATAATGAAAGGAAAGGGTGAACTTTTTGATTTTATAAGGGAAACCGGCGGTTCCGTTTTCATTAATAACGATTACGATTACCTGTTGAAATTGAGTAAGGGGATTTCTACGCAGGTAAGCTATGGCACCAAAAATGCAGATTATACGGGCGAACCCATTTCTTCAACAGATGGATTTTTAGAAGTGAAGGTAACCAAAGGAGCGCAGCTCCCTCGCATTAAAACCCAACTGGTGGGCGATTACAACCTGCCCAATGTGCTGGCGGCCATTGCTATGGGGAAGACCTTTGGCGTACCCGATGAAAAAATCCAAAAGGCCCTGCAGGAGTATGCTCCCTCCAACAGCCGCTCTCAAATGATTGAAAAGAATGGAGCAAAAATTATCCTGGATGCATATAATGCCAACCCCTCCAGTATGCAGGCTGCCATTGCCAATTTCGGAAAGATGCATGGCGGCCCCAAGTATGTTTTCCTGGGCGGGATGAAGGAAATGGGTGCCGAGAGCAAGCAGGAACACCTTGCCCTGATTAATCTCCTGAAAAGTTATACCTGGGAGAAAGTGGTATTGGTAGGAAAGGAATTTTCGGAAGTGCCAGCACCCTTCGTACATGTAGAAAAGGTGGAAGATGCCCGCCCCTGGCTGAAAAAGATACCCATGGAAGGTGCCCGGATACTCATCAAAGGATCGCGCGGAATTAGCATGGAAAAATTATTGGAAGGATTTTAAACTTAAGGCGGAAGGGCTTACTTTTGCAACCCGCATTTGGAGAGTTGTCCGAGTGGTTGAAGGAGCACGCCTGGAAAGTGTGTATATGGGAAACTGTATCGGGGGTTCGAATCCCCCACTCTCCGCCAAATAAGCCCCCAACAAAGGGGCTTGTTTATTTTTTCCAGTTCATCAACATAAGAATGACTTCTACCTTTCCCCAGCGAATTCATAGGGTATGTATTTAGATAATGCGGTAAATTTGCTTACCCTAATATTATGACAAGAATTTTATTTGCCGGCCTGTTATTATTAGCCTTTCTGCCAGGCTTTTCGAAAATTCTCCCAATCTTAAATGGGATGGAAGATATTTATAAAGCACTCTCTTCCAGGAATGTGGAAGTCATTCAAACACAGATAAATAAAGTACAGCAGTCTGACCTCGAATTAAAGCAGGCCTATGAAGGGGCCTTATTAATGAAGAAGTCGGGATTACTAAAAGGCCCGGCTAAACAAAAACTTACTGTTTTTAAATCCGGAAGGCTGAAACTGGAGGCTGCTATTTCAAAAGAACCTCATAACGCAGAGTTACGTTTCCTCCGGCTCATCATCCAGGAAAATGCACCCAAAGTGGTAAAATACCACAACGATGTAAAGGAAGATGTGGAAATGATAAAAAATCAATTTAATAACTTTCCTGTTTCGCTTCAACAAATAATTATTGATTACAGCAAACACTCAACTGCATTGAAATTACCATAGAACTAAGTCGCCGCATTCATGTCAAAAAGAATTCTTGCTATCCACTTTTCACAAACAGGCCAGCTTACAGACATCCTAAGTAACCTAACTGCACCGCTCACACAGGCAGGGCATTCGGTTGAATTCGTGCGCGTGGAGCCGCAAGAGGCTTTCCCTTTTCCCTGGACGGGTAAATCTTTTTTTGCCGTGATGCCGGATTGTGTAACCGAATTGCCGGCGAAAATCAAACCCTTTCAATTAAAAGAAACAAATTACGACTTAATCATTTTTGGTTACCAGGCCTGGTTTCTTTCACCCAGCACCACGGCCAATGCAATCCTTTGCCACCCATCCGTTATGCAAGTATTAGCGGATACTCCTGTAGTTACTGTAACGGGTGCCCGAAATATGTGGATTATGGCCATGGAAAGAATTAAAGAAAAAATAAAAAGTGCTGGCGGGCTTTTAAAAGGTAATATCGCGCTGACAGATAACCATGCCAATTTTGTAAGCTTTATCACTATATTTTATTGGATGTTCGCAGGCAAAAAGGACAGGTACCTTTCTATTTTCCCTAAACCCGGAGTAGCCGATGAAGATATTGCAGGTTGTAGCGAATTTGGTAAAACCATCAACCAGGTATTGGAAAGCAGGAATTGGGATGACCTCCAACCCCTGCTCATCAGCCAAAAAGCCGTACAGGTAAAGTATCGGTTAATGTTTATTGAACGTAAAGCGAAAAAGATTTTTAAGGTCTGGGCAGGAATCATTACAAAGAAAAAAAACCGAACCCCCTGGCTGGTGGCCTTTAAATATTATCTTATCATTGCACTCTTTGTGGCCGCGCCGATCATATTAACCGTGGATGCCATTTTCTTTAAACCCTTTTTAAAGAAAAGAATAAGCCAACAAATGAAATATTACTCAGGAGTAAACTAAATGTATGCAGTTGAACGAAGTTTTTATTAATAACAGTTCCTCCTTTTTCCCGAATAACCCCGTTCCAAATGAGGAAATGGAAGAATACCTGGGCCTGATAAATAATACCCCCTCCCGTTCCCGCGCCATTGTATTACGAAATAATGGTATTAAAAACCGGTATTATGCCCTAAAAAAAGGCGGTGACACCACCCATACCAATGCGGAAATGACGGCATTGGCCATCCGGAAATTATTTGATGGAGTTTCTGAAAAATTAAAAGAAGTTGACCTGTTAAGTTGTGGCACTTCTTCCCCCGACCAGATCATGCCTTCCCATGCTGCCATGGTTCATGGCTGGCTCCCCGAAATGAATTCATCGGAAGTGGTGTCTCCATCCGGTGTTTGCTGTGCCGGCATGCATGCTTTTAAATACGCTTTCCTTTCCACCAAAACGGGTGCCGCAAAACAGGCCGTTGCCACCGGAAGTGAGCGGTTTTCGAAATTTTTACTTTCCGAAAATTTTGAAGATGAAGCCCAAAAGCTCAGTAGCCTGATGGAGGACCCTTATATCAGTTTTGATAAGGAATTTTTACGCTGGATGCTTTCGGATGGCGCCGCTTCTTTCCTGTTATCTGATAAACCCAACCCGGCCGGCATCAGCCTTCGAGTTGATTGGCTGGAGGGCTATTCTTATGCAAACCAACTGGCGCCATGCATGTATGCCGGTGCAGAGAAAATGAAAGACGGCAGTTTAAAAAGTTATCTCGAATATTCTCCACACGAATTAATTGAAAACTCCATTCTCAGCATTAAACAGGATGTTAAACTGCTGAGTAAAAATATTGTTCCTTTTGGAGGCATGGGGCTATCCGCTGCATTGAATAAACATGGGGTAAAAAGTTCGGAAGTGGATTATTTCCTTCCACATATGTCGAGCGAATTTTTCCGTGATAAAATATACCAGCAACTGATTGCCAACAACACGGCTATCCCTTATGAAAAATGGTTTGTTAACCTGCCCCGGGTTGGTAATGTAGGCGCTGCCTCAGTATATTTTATGGTGGATGAATTATTCCATAGCGGAAAACTACAACCAGGTAATAAAATCCTTTTATTGGTTCCCGAAAGTTCGCGCTTCTCCTATATGTACGGATTGCTTACGGTGGTTGGGGCCTGATGCTGGGGAATGTTTACCTTTCATAAAAGTATTTAATGAAAAAAGAAGAAATTCCCCAGGATAATGGCGCCCTGAATAAGCTCACCAAAGAAGTGGTTTATGCCACCGACCAATCGGGTAATTATTCTACCGGCCTTAGTACCGGCTGGGACATAAAATCCACCGCCCTGGACGTGGCCTGGAACGATATTGAAAAGCGGATCGCTGATGCTAAGGCCAAAGTGCTGTCTAATGAGGCCAGCCCCCTGCTTTATTTTATGGAACTCCGGCTTATGGACCTCCAGATAATTTCGGGTTATACCGGTTTTTGGAAATGGACCATTAAAAAGCACCTGAAGCCTGCTGCCTTTAATAAGTTAAGCATCGCCCGTTTAAAAAAATATGCAGAAGCATTTAATGTGACGATTGAGGAATTAAAAACCATGGAACTGCATGAAAAATGAATTTCACCACTTACAGGCGGCTCACTGCGAAAACGGAGTTACCACCAACCTGCTCCGTGGAGTGGGTGTTTCTCAACTTACCGAACCCCTCGTTTTTGGAATCGGATCGGGTCTCTTTTTCGTTCATATCCCATTTTTGAAAGTCAATAAAGGGCCGGCTATTGCGTTTAGAACCATGCCCGGACTTATATTCAAGCGCACCTGTAATTCTTTGGGAGTACCGGTTGTGCGTAAGAAATTTTCATCCAAACAAAAGGCAAAATTATTTTTAGACGATTGCCTGAATAAGGGGCAGGCAGTGGGTTGCCAGGTAGGCGTCTATTACCTTACCTATTTCCCAAAGGAATATCGATTCCATTTTAATGCCCACAACCTGATTATTTTTGGGAAAGAAGGTGAAAATTATCTGGTAAGCGACCCGGTAATGGAAAACGCTACCTCCCTCACCGAATATGAACTGGAAAGGGTCCGCTTTGCCAAAGGGCCCCTGGCGCCCAGGGGACAAATCTATTACCCCCAACTGCCTCAGAATGTAACAGAAGGGGATATCCGAAATGCCATTAAGAAAGGGGTAAAAAGAAATATCAACCACATGTTGCATATTCCCGGGAGTATTGCCGGTGTAAAGGGAATTGCCACGATGGGGAATAAAATAAAGAAATGGAGAAATAAGCTCGGCCCCAAAGATGCAGGGCTTTATTTAGCCCAACTGGTAAGGATGCAGGAAGAAATCGGAACCGGCGGAGGCGGTTTCCGATATATTTATGGAGCTTTTTTGCAACAGGCATTTCAATACCACCCCGACGAGAAATTGATCGAAATTTCAAAGACCTTCACCCGGGCGGGCGACCTATGGCGCAGTGCTGCAGTGCAGGCAGCAGGAATTTATAAAGGAAGAATTGGGGCGCAGGAAGATTATAACCAGATGGGCGATATGCTGATCGAAATATCAGCTATTGAAAAAGATGCATTCAGGGCATTAAAAAATATTCATTGGCAATCATGACAAATGCAATTGCCATTTCCAACCTTCGTTTTTATTATCCGGGCCATTCGGTTTCGGTATTTGAAAACCTGAATCTAAATATTAAAACAGGCAGCCGCTTTGGCATCTTCGGCCCAAATGGCGCAGGGAAAACGACTCTGATTGCTTGTATCACCGGTATCCTCAAATATTCTCATGGCTCCATAAAAATAAATGGAATAGAAGTTTCTGAAAACCCACATGAAATAAAGAAGCATTTCGGGTATGTACCCCAGGACTTTTCATTCTACCCCGAGCTCTCACCCATGGAAAACCTGATGTTTTTTGGCGCCTGGGCCGGGTTAAGTAAATCTACAACTCAAAAAAGAGCCGCTGAAATACTGGAAGTACTCGGATTGAGCGAAGTAAAAGATAAACCCGTTAGAAAATTTTCGGGTGGTATGAAACGAAGGGTTAACCTGGCCATTGGTGTAATTCAACAGCCAGCCATCCTGTTTTTGGATGAGCCTACCGTAGGGGTTGATATCCACAGCCGCCAGGCGCTGATCTCTTATTTAAAAATGTTGAATACTAATGGAACCACGCTGATGTACACTTCACACCAGCTTAGCGAAGCAGAAGAATTATGTGACGAAGTAGCGTTGTTTGATGAAGGAAAAATTAAAGTGCAGGGTTTGCTTTCTCCACTACTACAACAGCACCAACAAAATGGATTGGAAGGATTGTTTATGGAACTAACTGGTAAAAAATACAGGGATTCTTAATGTATAAACTGTGGGCCACTATATGGAAAGATATAACTATCCTCACCCGCGACCGGGTAGGGCTGATATTTATGTTTGCCATGCCCATCATCCTGGCCATTGTAATAACGGCTACCCAAAACAGCACATTCGAACTGGTAAATAATAATAAAATAAATTTACTTCTCTGCAACCGCGATACAGGCCTAGCCGCCAGGGAATTGGTGAACGGTATCGAAAAGGCCGACATGTTCCATATTTCAAAGGCAGAAAAGAGTATGGAAGAAACCGCGCTTGAAACATTAATGAATAAAAAGGATGCCCTGGTAACTCTGATTATTCCTGCGGAATTCTCCCATAAATTGAAAATATTAGCCGATGTTACCGCCGGTAAGGCATTAAAAGAGTTTGGCGTAAATGATGAACCCGTAAAAGAAACCTTCGATTCTTTACCACCCATACAAATGCTATATAATCCTGTGTTGCAATCCTCCTTCCGCCAATCAATCAGTGGTGCATTGCAATCGGTGATGCAGATGGTTCAAACAAAACAAATCCTGCAAAGTCTTTATGCAGGGCTAAATAACACGCCCATGCCCGATAGCCTGCAGCAGGAGTTTAGCGGGAGTAAGATGCAAATAGAGGAGTTTCCGGTAACCAAATCCGGTAATAATTCCATCCCCAATGCCACACAACATAATATCCCTGCCTGGACCATCTTCGCGATGTTCTTTGTTGTTATTTCCCTGGGAAGCAGCATTGTGAGAGAAAAAAGCAGTGGGAGTTTCCTGCGGTTAAAAACCCTTCCAACCAATTTTAATCTGGCCCTGATTTCAAAACAGGTTACCTACCTTATTGTTACCTTGCTTCAGGCTTTGGTCATTTTTTTAATTGGCATATTCCTCTTCCCGCATATAGGCCTGCCCGCATTGGCACTGCCTCCGGGTATCAGTAATCTTTTCCTGATTACCGTCAGTTGTGGTATTTGTGCCGTTAGTTTTGCCATTTGTATTGGTATATTCGCCCAAACCCAGGAACAGGCCAATGGTATTGGTGCCGTATCGGTGGTGTTGCTGGCAGCATTGGGTGGATTACTGGTTCCCACTTTTGCCATGCCTGCATCTTTCCAATACCTGATTAAAATTTCGCCTCTCCATTGGGGATTGGAAGCCTATTACACACTTTTTTTGGAAGGCGGCGGATTAAACCACATTGTGTTAAATCTGCTACCTTTATGGGCTATAACCATTTTGTTACAATTGATTGCCTACGCAGGTTTAAAAAAGAAAAGCCTGGTTTGAATTTGAATGTATGGAAACAACAGAACTCAAAAAACAACTAAAACAACAGATTGTAAAGTTCCTTAACCTGACCTCTGTTAACCCGGACGAAATTAAAGATGATGAACCCCTGTTTGGAGAAGGCCTGGGCCTGGATTCAATAGATTCTATTGAACTGATTGTATTGCTAAACAGGGAATATGGCATCACCATCGAAGATCCTAAAGAAGGAAGAAAGATTCTCGTGGATATAAACACGATGGTTGATTATATAGAAAAAAACAGAACCAAATAATTTAATGCTTGAGCAGGAGAATTGCTGTTACAGGTATAGGAATGGTTAGCGCCATAGGGAATGACGTTCCCGGCCACCTGGATTCCCTGAAACAGGGGAGAACGGGTATTTCCCAATTAGAAAATTTCCCATCCCGCTATGCGGGAAAAATTCCGGTAGGTGAAATAAAAATCAATACGCTTATATTAAGCAAAGAACTGGGATTAAATAATAAAGGATTAACCCGTACTACCCTGCTTGCCATGAAGGCCTTGAGGGAAGCCGTGGTTTATTCAGCGTTAACACCGGAAATAATTGCCTCTAAAGAAACCGCAATCATTAATGCCAATACCGTTGGAGGGATGTGCCTTACCGATGAAATGTACGCTGATTCAAGACCTGAAACCCCACCCTCTCCTTATATTCCCTCCTATAGTTTTGCCGCTACGGCGGTTTTCTTCCAGAAATTTTACGGCTGTAAGGGAATCATGAATACCATCAACACGGCCTGTTCATCATCAGCTAATTCTATTATGTATGGCGCCAGGCTGATGAGAGCAGGACTGGCAAAGCGTGCCCTGGTGGGCGGCTCAGACAGTATGGCTAAGTTCACCATCAATGGTTTTAATGCATTGCGTATTCTTTCGAATGCACCCTGCCGCCCCTTTGATGCAAACCGAAATGGGTTAAACCTCGGTGAAGGTGCAGCCTACCTGGTCCTGGAATGGGAAGATGATGCACAGGAGAAACCCATTTATGGTTATGTGGCCGGCTATGGCAATACCAACGATTCACACCATGCCTCCGCCCTTTCCTCCGAAGGCTTTGGCCCCTCCCTGGCTATGCAAATGGCACTGGATTCCGCAGGCATTCCTCCAAAGGAAATAAATTACATCAATGCACATGGTACGGCTACAGAAAATAACGACCTGGTAGAATCAGTAGCCATGAAAAAAATCTTTGGTGAAGTTCCCCCTTTCAATTCCTCAAAATGCCTCACCGGGCATACCCTTGGAGCGGCGGGCGCCCTGGAAGCATGCATTTCCCTTTTATGCCTGAAAGAACAACAAATATTCCCGGCAACCGGCTTTTCCCAAACAATACCTGAAACCGGGCTAATTCCCGAAACTAAATTAACGGGTATTCCTCTACGTTATATCATGTCGAACTCCTTCGGTTTCGGAGGCAATTGCTCGTCTCTGATATTCTCTAAATCCTGATCCAATGTATATAACATCCCAATATTGCATTTCGGCTCAGCACAGTTCATCCGGATTTAATTTTTCCCAGGCACCCGAATCTCCGGCGGAAAATCATTTCCTGGCCATAGAACCTCCCTATTCTTTTATCCCTGTTTCTTCCTTAAGAAGGATGGGAAAGCTCGTGCGTATGGGGCTGGGAGCGGCATTACCCCTGCTTCAAAATACAACACCATCCGCCATCATTATGGCCACTGCCAATGCGGGTAAAGATGACTGTGTGAATTTCCTGAACCAGATTATTGAATATGATGAAGGGATGCTCACTCCGCTCAATTTTGTACAAAGCACGCCCAATTCACTGGCAGGACAAATCGGATTAATTTCCCAAAACCGCGGTTATAATATTACGCATGTACAGCTTGGCCATGCTTTTGAAAATGCGTTGCTGGATGCCCAAATGTGGTTAACAGATCATCCCGAAACGCAAGTCTTATTAGGTGCTGCCGACGATTTAAACAGGTACCACGAATTGTACGAACAAAAAGCAGGTTGGGTAAAAGCTAAAAGTGAAGGGGAAAATAATTTTCTCGACAGCAACACCCCAGGTTCTTTCCATGGCGAAGCGGCAACCATGTTTATGACTTCCCTTAGCGCCAAAAATGCCATACTAAAAATAGCTGCCGTAGAAATCTGGGATGGAGAGGATGAAAAAGACCTGACAGACAGGGTTGAACGCTTCCTAACAGCCCATCATAAGGGGGCGAGCCAACCCGTCTTGTACTCCGGTGAAAATGGCGACTGCCGGATTTTAAAATATTACAACCTGATGGAAAAATCTATTCTGGATGGAGCCAAATTCAGGTACAAACAGGCCTGCGGTGAATTTCCTACTTCCACTTCCTTTGCGTTATGGCTTGCAGGAGAATCCTACCTTCAAAAAAAGTGGCCGTTAACTCTTTTAAAAAACGGAACCGTTCCAGACCAGATGGAAAATATCCTAATTTATAACTGTTATAAAGGAATACAGCATAGCCTCATCCTGGTGGAACCGGTTTAAGGTTGAAGCCATACTACTTTTAATCCCGGGTATTGTTCTTTTGCCTCCTCCTGAAGCGTTACCCATACTCCGTTTAATTTATCAAAACAGCCTACTCCGGGAACCAGGAGGTGGTTACCCTCTTTGTCGGTAGGTTTTCCTGCCAGAAACTGTCGCCGCGGAAGTAGTGCGTCGCCGGATAGCACCCAATAGAAGGAAGCGGCATCCCCATTGTTCTTATAAAGAGAAAGACCGGTACCATCTGTGGACATAAAATTGGTCGACACATCGTTCTGTACCCAGAAATAACTGTGGTCGTCGGTTATAAACTTTCCGGTTCGATATTGGTTCTCAAATTGAAAAGGCACTCCTGCCAATTCCATTTTATGCAAATAAAAAGGAGGAAGTCCGGGCAATTTAATATCGGTATTGGAAGGAACAATAAATGACTTAACATTCGAATAGTCGTCATTATATTCTGCAAAAACCGTGTTATTGATTCGTGCATGCACCGATGTATCAGCAGGTGATCCCGGGATAAGTTGCTGGTAAATCACCAAATACCCGGTAAGGCCCTTCAGGAAAAAATCAACAGGTAAAAGCTGGGGTTTTTCTTCGCCCGTTATCTTTACAAGCCTGGAACTTGTGCTTGCATTCAATCCCAGAATGGAATCATTTTCAATTTTCATGGATGGCACATCAATTCTTACGATATCGGTTACCATCCTGTTATCCTGCGATTGCCGGTTGGCTGCTGAGAGCAGGAATATCTTATTAAACAGGGAATCGTACCGGGCCACCCCGCTTTGCAAAACCAGGTCGTTCGAAAAATACAATTCTGAAATACGCATTTCCGGTTTTGATTTTTCCAGCAGGACCATTATTACATCTCCATTTTTTATTTTACGATCCTCCGTAAAACCATAGGTTAACAGCGTTGCCTGCTGAGGAGACATCACAACCAGATCAACCGGCTTCAGATTCTCAAACTTTTCCGGGAGCTTCGATTTATAGGGACGTTTCCATTCACCGCCCAGCGTATCAAATACCGAAAACTGAATTATAGGTTGTTTCCCCATTTGTGATGGGTTTATGGCTGCTACGGCATATGCATCGCCTTTTGCAGATTGCCTGACGATAAACCCGGGGTATTGAATATCTTCCCTTGATTTTGAAGAAACCAAATGACGGATATTGAATAATTCCACAGCATCCTTCAAGTTCCCGGTACTTCCATCGAGCGTAATCCGGAACAATTGGGAAGAGTCCTTATCCTTTCCCGAAATGAAAATGAGGGCATCTCCATTGGAAGAAAAGATATTTTCAATCTGTCCGCCCTTAACCGGGAAAAAGGAAGGCTTAATGGTCTGCTTACTAAGCCCGTGATATGAAGGTTCATACAGTTGAACCCCGATAGATGAATCCGTATTCACCTGGAGGTACATGATCGCTCCTCCTTTAACCGAAATAATTTTTCCCGAACCCGAGGAGGGGTAAGGGAATACCGGCCCATATGCATAATTATAGAATTGGGAAAAGGAAACAATACTAATAGGAAACAGGAAAAGTAACAAAAAAACCTTTTTCATTTTATAAATTTCAGGATAACAAATTTATCCAAACTAATTTCAATATCCCCTTCTTCATTCAATTTTAGGGGACCAGAATTTGGACAAAAAATTTGCCGGGGAGCTGTTACCCTATCCAGCAGACAGGCCTATTTCCTGGAAAAATTGCCCTTAAATTTGAAATGGATCGTTTCACCCGCCGAAATGCCTGCCACAACCTGATCATACGCCCCATTCTTTGTCATTGTAAGCGTAATATTTACCCGGGAATTTTTAGTGGGGTCTATAATGGCAAGAAACTTCATTTCCTGCACCAGGGCAATGTGCAAGCTACAGGATAGGACTTCCTCCGAAATTTCTTTTACCATTTGCATCATACAAACGCCTGGCACAACCGGCCGGTCCGGGAAATGGCCTTCAAAAATGGAGTGGGCGGGATTTATGCTGATTTCGGCTATAGCTTTCCCATCTGCCATACGGATTTCTTCAATCGAATAAAAATCACTCAGCAGTCTCTTCATCATAGATACGCTTTAAATTGATATTAAATTCAAAACCGGTATGCGAAATCCCTATTGAATCCGGTATTCCATTTCTAAAGTTCAGCATTTGGGCATTAACCACCACTTTCTTTACGGATGTTCTTTCCATCTCAAGCAATTGGGTTTGCAAAGAATCTGTGATGTAATTATTAAATCCCTTCCCTGCCTTGAAGATATGATATAAATGACCGTTGTGGTACCGTAACGTTGGCGCCTGGCCAGCCAGGTTATTCATCAACAGCAACTGAAAATCGTTTCTCAGGGTTTTCTTCACTGCCTTCCTATTCATTTTCTTCAATATGGAGTGTACCCTGAACAAGCCGCTTTTAGAAAATTCGAAATCAAAATAACTAACGCCCATTTCGTTTGTAAATAATATGCGGATTGAGCTGTCGGGCATCCTTTTAATGAGTAATAACCCACTTAAATGATTCCCCACCACATCCACAGATGTTTGGTATAAAGCCCGGCCGAAGTGGGGAGCAAACTGCATTACCCGGGAACTATCCCCTACTGCCAGCGGATAAGAATCGGAAATGGGTGCCCGACTGCAGGAGAACAGCGAGCTACTAATTAACAGAAAAAAGATTATCCGGAAGTTGAACATTCTGTTCTTTATTGATAAATCGGATGGTTGTATAATCTCCTGAGGCTTCATTCATGCGAATGGAAACCACAGAAAAATCCTTTTTCTCAACCACCAGGATGATATGAGAAAACATTTCCTTCAACCCTTTGGTAAGTGGAGTCATTTCAATGAGAACAGCAGATTTATTCTCAAATAACCGGGTACTGAAATCAGGATTAGAAAAGACCGTGCCCTGCATACAATCGATCATAACCCGGTTAATTTGTTGGAACATTTTATTGGAGCGGGTATTGATTTTGCTTTCTTTCTGCCTGTCTTTAACAAATACCCTGTCTTTATTGATAACCATGAGGTACTGATAGGGGCTTGTATATTCCATCCTTACCTGGTTATTTTTCTTAAACCAGAATTTTCCTTTTGAAGAAATTTTATCTGCAAGAAGAGAAAGTTCCTTTTCCTGGGTGAAATCACTTTTGATGGTAGATACCTTTTGGGTAGCGATGGAAAAGTTACTTTTAAATGCAGCATCGTTTACCATGGCGCTGTATCCATTGTATTGCGCATTCGCCATCAAACAAAATAGCCCCAAAATCAAAGCCAGTAAAGATTTATGCATACGGTTGCAAAGGTAGGGCTTTATCCAGGGCTACCACGGCATAACCCCGGTTTTTAACTTCCTTTAAAAAATCATCCAACACCACTCCGGTTATTTCCATGGAATCATGAAACAGAAAAATCCTTCCGGGTGCAATGGATTGGTTCAGTTTCTTCAAAAATTTATCTTTATCCTTTGCCCTTGTATCAAAAGATCGCATACTCCACCCAATGGGAACAAAACCACCTCTCAGGATGGCCTTCTTAAGGTTAGGATTCATCACCCCATAAGGCGGGCGAAATAAACGCAATTTGCTCCCAATCGTATTTTCAGAAACATCATTCATTTGTTTCAAATCCGCCATCATCCTCTTCCAACTCCAGAAATCAAAATATGCATCATGAGAAAAACTATGGTTGCCAACCAAGTGGCCTCTGTTTACCATTTCCTTAAAAAGGTAAGGATTATCCTTCACCTTTTTCCCAATGCAAAAGAATACGGCTTTCGCCTTATGCTTTTCTAAAATATCTAAAATTCTACCTGTTGTTTCGGGGTGTGGACCATCATCAAAACTCAATACAATCTGTTTATTTTTACCGGGGAGAGAACAAATTACCGGCATAAAAAAACCAGACCGGATATAATAGCAACCATAAAACAGGATGAGGGAATACAGGAACAGGAGCAATCCAAAAATCCAAAATGGAAAGGAATAAAAAAAATACAGTACGATAGAAAGAGCCAATGCTAATCCAAAAATAATATTTGTTCGCCCGAAAGTCAGCATGAAGATACCAGGATCAATGAATGGTGTCCGAGTAAATCTACATTATAAATTAATACACGTACAAAACCCTCAAGCCCGATGCCTCCCATGGAAGATGGCAGGGAATTATTTTTACAAATATTTGCCGCCATCCATAGGGCAAATGCCGATGATGTGGGGTATTCGCCACAATATTGCTTAAACCCGCTGGTAATGCTGTCCTCAAACATTCCGGAAGCCAGATGATGAAGCGCTGCATCATGGGAGAAATCTCCATTATAACCCAGGAGTACCAGGTCTAAATCGGTTATAGAAACCGAATGTGCAGAAAGAAACAGTTGGATTTCTGTCTCCATAGTTCCTGCAGCCGGGTTCTCTAACAGCAGGGTTTTAATTGCATCAATTTTCGCATATTCCTTTCCGCCGGCTTGTTTTTGCAATGCAAAAAAGGATGCTCCTTCGCCTGCCATTGTTCCTTTCTGTCCCTTTTCGAAGAGTGTGAAATTAGATTCGCACTTTCTATAAATTCCAAACCGGCGGATGATGGCCTGGCTGTAACCAGTAATCTCATCGGCTGCGCCCACCAGGGCATTATCAGCCTGTCCTTCTTTAAAAAGCATCCACGCATCCAACAAGGCATGCTCAAAGGAAAATGCCCTGTGTACAAACGTATTATTATAACTATGGCACTTAAGGCTGAGTCCTATTTGGGCTCCAATCGTATTGTGGGTAGATTGAATGAATGCGGTTGGGGTTAACATCTGTTCCTTAAACTCAACCAAACGCGAGAGAAAAACGCCAGTGTCCTCAAGGCAACCATAAGCAGTTCCTGTAATGATGGCATCCGTAGAATTCCATCCGGCTTCTTTTAAACAATCCATGGCAGCAGCGGTGCCGAATCGGATAATGCGGCTCATCCGCCGGATTAACTTGGGGTCCAGCAAATCCTTATATTCCGGTTCAATACAACGCATTTCCTCTCCCCTGTGCTCTGCCATCTCCTCAAGAAAGGGGCCATGGCCGAAGCTTGGTTGTGGGGATATGATGCCGGTACCGCAGATGTACATATCAGGATTTAGAAAAAATTAAAGATGAGCAATTACCTCCAAATCCAAAAGAGTTGGACATAACATGCTGTAAACTAATTCCACTTTTAAACCGGGTAACCGGCGTAAAAGGCAGTTCTTTCATGGGGGTTTCCAATCGCAGGTTGGGAAATACTATTCCATGCTGTAGAGAAAGTACAGAAAACACGGCCTCCAGTCCACCACAGGCACCCAGGGTATGGCCGGTGAATGATTTAGTTGAACTCATCAATGGGTAAGGATTGGAGAAAATCCTTTGAATGGCAGTCCCTTCAGCAATATCATTATTCTGCGTTCCTGTGCCATGCAGGTTAATGTAATCAATTTCCTCCGGGTGCAGCCCCGCCATTTTTAATGCTCCGGTCATAGCAAGGAAAGAGCCCGTGCCATCGGGGGAGGAAGCGGTTTGATGGTAGGCATCGTTTGCATTGGCATATCCGGAAAGAACGGCCTTTGGCATACGGTGAAGCATACCTGCAATTTTTTCAGAAACGAGGACAATATATCCGGCTCCTTCACCCAAATTTAGTCCCCTGCGGTTCTCATCAAAGGGCTGGCAGGGGTTCTCATCCAGGATCATTAGGGTATTAAAACCGTTCAGGGTAAATTTAGTGAGTGAATCGCAGCCACCTGCAATCACCACATCGGCCAGATCATTCTTAATAAGTCTGGCTCCATAAAAAATGGCATTGGCCGAAGAAGAACAGGCCGTACTGATGGTTGATACAAAATCGGTAACCCCCAGTTCTTTTGCAACAATTTCCGAAATAGCTCCGCACTCGTGATGAATCACTTCGCGCAGGTGCCCTGCTTCGTGATTGGCGGCAAAGGCGGGGAAGAAATTCTCGGTCTTATCCATTCCTCCCACCGAATTCGCAGAAACAAATGCCTTCCTACAAGGAAATCCGGAAGGGAGGCCGGCATCCAGGAATGCTTCTTTTGCGGCTACCAGGCTTAATAAAGCGGTTCGGCTGATATGCACCGGTAATCCGGTCAACTGCGCCAGTTCCGAATTACTCAATTTCACTTCGGCAACCGGGAGGCGATTGCGGTGTTCGGATTGGAGGTAAACCATTGGAGCAATGCCATGGCGGGATTCCTGCAGCGAATGGAGGCATTCTGCCACATTATTTCCAATTCCGGAAATAGCCCCCAATCCTGCTACAAATACCGGCATAATTTAGGGATTCGCCTTTTGATGGGTGGTAATATACTCAGCCATACTACGTACCGAATAAAATACTTTAGGCCCTTCTTCTGCATTCAACAACTTGATATTATAATGTTGCTGAAGTAATACAATAAGCTCAAGTGCATCAATCGAATCGAGGCCCAGCCCCTCATTAAACAAAGGATCATCGTTTCCGATATCTCCCGGCTTTACGTCCTGCAAATTCAATTGTTCCACAATTTGCGTTTTCAAATCTTCCATTAATTTTTCCATCACCATCAAAAATAAGTTAACATATTTTGGGAAGTAAATTCAACTCCTTCCCCATTTTTTTCTACCCGCATTAATACTGCTTTATAATCTTCATTCAACAGATCAACCCAGCCGCAAATGCACGACTGCAAGATATTATTATTCAGCAGGCCCTGAACATATTGTGCAATAAAATCAGCATCAAATTCTTCCTGGATAAAAAAAGCATTCTCTCCCTTTAGTTTATGACGGATGCTGATTTCGCCCATGACAATATTGGGGAGGGTATATACAAATAGCGCCGGACTGGGGATAGAGGCCACCGTTTGATAATATTTCAGGTCGGCATCGAGGCTGGCATTTTTATTGGCAAGCACCATCCCTGCGGAAAAATTATCATTGAATGCAAATCCGGGCTTATCATTTAAAAGGTATTCGGCCGCTATCCAACCCAATTTACTCAACCCGTCCATTTTATAAAATTTTGGATAGGATATTTTCAAATTTTGGAAGGCTGATAAAAGAAAACGGGCAACATCCGGCTCTTTACTTTCAAAAGCCAGTTTGCCGTTGAGCCAAATCCTGTTATTACATACCGATACGACCGAAGTAATTTTGAATTTTTCTTCCAATTCCCGGTTGTTTTTATACAATAGTGTCTCTGAGGCGGATAATACGCGCCAATTTATTAACAGCCTGTTCGTGGTCTTTTACGTAGGGGTTATTCTGATCCCAAACATATCCTGCCAGCACAGAACAAATCATATTTTTAATATCCTCATCCTGGTTTTCGGCAAAGAAAATGGTATGCAAAGTTCCGTCGTACCAGGCATTTACATAGGTACGAAACACATCAACCCCCTGCATCATTACATCCATGTATTCCTTTTGCCAATCAACTTTCTCAGCTTTCAATTCCCTGACCACCAGGTTCGCTGCAATTTGGCTGGATGATACGGCGAGGGTAACACCCGATGAAAATACGGGATCCAGGAACTCGGTAACATTTCCGGTAAGGACAAAGCCCTCTCCAAAAAATTTATCTGTAGTTACCGACCAGCTCTTCAATTCTCTGGGTTCAAAAATCATTTCCGCATTTTTGAAACGTTCGGCAAGGTAGGGTTCGGTGGATACCAAATGCCTTAACTGGTCTTCGGGTGTGCCTTTCAGGGGTTCAAAGAAAGACGGACTTCCTACAAATCCCAAAGAAGTTTTCCCATTCGAAAAAGGGATAACCCAAATCCAGACATCCGGTTTATGCACCACGATGGTAATACGGCTGGGCTGATCGGCCATGGCTCGTTTTAAATCTACAAAATGGGTAAAAAGCGCTTTACGAGGTGGCAGGCTGGATGGCCTTTCCAGGTTGAAAAGCCGGGGGATTACCCTTCCATACCCGCTTCCATCAACAATAAATCGTGCTTTTATGGTTGATTCTTCTCCCTTTGCATCCACCACGGTGGTTTCAGATTCCGAACCGTTGAATTTAATTCCGGTTACGGTCGTTTCATAACTAATGGGAACGCCCTGTGAAACCACGGTATCTGCCAGAATTTTGTCAAACTCGGCCCTTGGTACCTGCCAGGTTCTTGTCCAACCCGGAGTGAACTGATAATCAAATTCGAAATCGCACACTTTTCCATTACTCACGAATTTGGCGCCATATTTTTCCTGGAAACCTGCTTGGCGCAACGCATCTAAGAAACCGGCTTCTTCCAGGGCTTCCATGCAGCGAGGCAACAAGCTCTCCCCTATTACAAAGCGGGGGAACTTCATTTTCTCAACAATTTTCACATTAAATCCTGCCTTATTTATAATGGAGGCGGCCACTGTTCCGGATGGGCCTGCACCGATTACAAGCACATCTACATTTTCTGTTTTCATTTATTAATCTTATTTACTTTTTTACACGGCATTTTAATAAGGATTGGCTGATTCCCACCTTGTGGGTCTCTTCTACAATCTCGAAACCGGCATTGTGGATACATTTAATAAAGGTCTCGTATCCATACATTTGGCTGGTTCCATTTGCAACGGCAGTAAAGTAAGGAGAGGTTTGCTGGAGGCAGAAAGCAGCTATTTCGAAGCGTTGTTTATCCCAAAATGGTTCCATAATAATAACCATCCCATTTTCGGGAAGGGCTTTTGCACACCGGCGTAAAATAGATTCAATCTGGGCTTCAGAAAAGCAATCAAGAAACTGGCTCATCCAAATCACATCAAAACCCGATGGCGGTATCACCGTTTCATCAAGGATATTGGCCTCTACAAAGTTAATCCGGTTTTGTAAACCGGCGGCTTCTACATTTTTCTTTGCCATATTTAACTGGCCCGGGAGATCCATAATGGTTACCGAAATATCTGCCTTGTATTTTGCGGAAGCCATGGCAAATTTCCCCGTATTCCCTCCAATATCAAGTAATTTTTTTACACCCTCCGTATAAACCAGGGGAAGTGCTTTGGGAAATGCATCGTCCGAAAAATAATGATCGAAATTAAACCAGCTCTTCTGGATTTGAGGGGGAAGTTGAGACAATCCTTCGTACACGGTGTTCCAATTCCCTAACTCCTTTAACCCTGCAGGCTTTCCCGTTTGAATGCTTTCTTCGAGATGAAATAAACCGCGGTAGTTTACATCCTGAACAAAATCCATATTTACCCGGGTCAGTTCATCATGTAATATAAAAAATCCGGTTTTGCCCAGGGTGAAACGCTTTTCATTCAGTAATACCAATCCGGTACCCAATCCGGATTCCAAAAGTACCCTGACGCCATATTCGGGGAGTTTAACTATTTCGGTAATTTCTTCCAGGGTAAGTCCTGCTTCCCCGGCTTTGTCTATTTCGCGCAGGATGCCGCTGTTGCGCAGGATGCGTGCGGTTTGAAATATAACCGGACCAAATGCAATCCATTGTGCAATTTCTTTGGCCTCAAATGCTGATCTCTTTTCTTTGTTAAATAATGTCATTCGTATTGCTTATTCATTGTTTGAAATATAACGGCCGCATTGCAGCCACCAAAACCAGATCCGGTTTTAAGGCAAACGCGGGCATTTTTCTCTATCAATTCACTGATAACCCGTACCGGAACGGTTGTTCCCGGTTGCGCATAACCGGGGGTAGGCATAATTTTTCCCTGTAATAAAGATTCGATAGAGATGATGGATTCGATTATTCCGGCTGCACCCAGTGTGTGCCCATAAAATCCCTTTAGGCTGTTTAGGGGCGCTTCGTTTACCCCTGCCAGTTGGAATGCCTTTGCTTCCATTTCATCATTATAAATTGTTGCGGTGCCATGTGCCGAAATGAAATCGACATCGGTACTTGCCATTCCGGATTCCTTTATGGCTTTCGAAATGGCTTCAGCCAGTTCTTCGCCGGTGCGGGAGGGTCCAGAAATATGGTTCGCATCGTTGCTTACGGATCCTCCCGCCAGCCTTACTCCATTGGAAAAGGCCTTGTTTGCGGTAAGAACAATAGTGCCAGCCGCTTCGCCCAGGTTAATTCCATTTCGAGACGCGTCAAATGGTTTGCAGGGGCCATGGCTTATGGCCTGGAAGGATTGAAACCCGGAAAGGATAAAAGAAGAAATCACATCGGCGCCTGCTACCACGGCATGCCCGTATTTTCCCGATTCAATCAGTCTTTTACCCACAATCAGCGCCAGGATACCCGAAATACAGGCATTGGAAACGACCAGGGGGGAATGCAAAAAGCCAAAATGAGACCGGATTTTCCCGGCAGAATGAGATAGAGAAATTTCTCCGGGATCAACCGGCTTTCCTGTTTCGATCTGGCTGATGTTCCCTTTTGTGGAAGAAATAATTAAAATTGTTTCTTCGGATTGGGGTTTAACCTGACAACGGATTAATGCATCCGTAAGGGAGGATACCAGGATGGATTCAAATTTTGTAAAGCCGGGAATAACCTGGTCTGTTTCAAAAAGAGAAGCATAAAAATCTTCCGGCGAAAGTTCAGGATTACTGTATTTCTTCACGCCTGTTTGCCCGGAAGAAAGGGAAACAAAATTTTCTGCAGTTGTTTTTCCAACCGGAGAAAAAATATTTGAGGATGCTATATATACGGCTGGCTGCATTAACTTAATCCGTATTTATTCTTCCAGTCATTAAAAAATTCGGGGGTATTTAACTGAAGTATCTGGTTTTCCTTATCCAGAAATACCTGGATTGAATTACCGGTAGCCACAATCTGATTAGTTGCTTTATTAAAAATCCGGTAATTGAACTTCATCTTGGCCGATTCGGAAGGAATAAAAATAGTTTCAACCAGGATGGTATCGCCATACTTCAGTGATTTTTTATAATGGCAGTTGACCTCCACTACGGGTATCACAAATCCCTTCTTAAATACATCGAGGTAACTAAGTCCGTGCATCTTGCCAAACGCTTCTCGACCGTCTTCAAAATACCGGATATAATGGCCATGCCATACAATGCCTAATGGGTCTGCCTCATTAAATCGTACCTGAATCTCGGTAAGGGTCGTAAGTTTGGGGGACATGCCTATTCTCCGTACTCCTTTTTAAGGTTTGAATAATTCTTTTCAATATCATTGAGGGTGGCTTTAATGGGTGAAACCCACATATTCCTAAACCCAAAACCTGCTGCTTTTTCTTCGTACCGTTTGGTTAATAATACTTTTTTACTGTGCATATCAATCAACACCAGCCATACGGCAGCGCCGTTATTTTTTTCCATTTTACGCATGGCCTCCATAACGAATAAAACACCCACACCTTCTTTTTGCTTTCCCAAATCGAGGCCTTTAACCACGGCATGGATATCCGATTCTTTTAACCGGGAAAAATCGTCGCTGTTCTGAGAAAGGATATCTTCCGAATTGATTTTTTCGATCCGTTTCTTAACCCCGCTAAGATCGGAACTCACCATGCTTTTGTGAAATGCCTTGCCAATATCATATTTTTTGGCTTCATAAACGGTAACGTCATTAATGCTGCCATATAACCGGTTTTTTATATCGATGGTATTAGCCATGGGGTCGTTAATCAATTTCGCTTTGCTGAAATCGATGCCAAGGTAAACCGTTGGATATTCACTGTTATTGAAAAAATCTTTTAATATTTGGGCATGAACAGAGCCGGAAACAAAGAAGACAGCAAAGAATACAAGTTGAAAAAATTGAAGCTTTTTCATAACGGGTCATTTATTTGATGATAAATATTTTCATTTCACAAGATGCAATTTCCTTGTTTTCAAAAAATACAGCACCCGTAACAAGGGAAACATCAAATACTTTTTGATGCACCGTTACGGTTGTTTCGATTTTGGCATTTACGGGTGGCAATTCATTTACTGAGAAATTTTTGACGGTGCCAATATAACCCACTTTGACCGGTTCCTGGCTGATTAAAGCCATAGCTCCAGCGTGGGCGGCGGCCGTTTGGGCAATATTCTCCAACAACCCCGGCTCCTGCAGGAATCCTTCAAAAACTAAAATATTATCTGGTGCTACAAGAAAACGGGTTCTGGAGGTGTTCTCATTATAATCGAGCAATTCATCCACCATTACAAAGGGAGGTCTTTGCGGGATATATTGAAGGATATTTTGATTGGGTTGCATCATTTCCAAAAATCGTAAAAGTTAAACCATTGCCGTGGAAATGCTCTTGTTTTTATTTCCAATTCCTGCACATACTCATTTAACATAATATCCATCAGGGCTGGCTTAGGCTGGTTGGCATAATCCTTTGCTTCGGAGGCAAAAAAGTGATAGTGCAGGGCAGATTCTTTCACGGCAAAAACAAAGGAAACCGGAACCCGGAAAGTGGATGCCAGAACAAATGGCCCAACAGGAAATGCTGCATCCCTGCCCAGGAAAAGATGCCTTTTTGTTTTATTTCCCGGAAGGAACCTATCAGCATGCATACAGATTAATTCATTTCTTTTCAGCGCCCCGCTAATTTCGTAAATATGGGAAAGGTCATTTTTTATTATAATAAATTTCACGGCCTTTTCTCCGGTAACACGTTCCAGATAGGATTTTATCTGTTCATGCTCTCCATCAAAGATAACGATATTGATGGCTGTGTGTAAGCGTTTTAATAGGTGGCCAGCCATATCCCAACTACCCAGGTGGCCGCTTATTAAAATACCGCCTTTTCCCTGTTTAACTATTTGGTGCAGGTTTTCTTCTCCATCAAAATGGAAGGAAAAGGGGTTATTGGTACCGCTCATCAACGCTACTTTATCGATCAGGGTTTGGCCAAGGAGGTAATAGTTCTGATATATGCTAAAAAAGGATTTTATCCATCCGAAACCAATCCGATATCGATAAAAGGAATACAAAGCCCGGGAGGCAGAAAAGGAAAAAAAGAAAAAGTAAAGGGTTACAAATCGCAATAAAAAATAAGCAGGGCGTACTCCTCCCTGCTTCAATATCCAAACAAAAACCCGGTATCCGGCTTTATTTCCCCGGGATTTTCCTTCCCATGCGGGCATTAAACCAATTCTTTAGCGTTAACTTTTTGAATTACGTAGTCGCAGAACTCCTTAAAGGAGTTAATATCTGAAAAATCTTCCGGTTTAACTTTAAATGCGAAATTGCTTTCTATCACCACCACAAGATCGATGTAATCAAGGCTATCCAGCCCTAAGCTGTCTTTCAGATTGGCATCCGGTGTAATTTTTTCGGGTTCCACTTCAAATTCATCAACCAGAAAGGCCTTAATCTTTTCAATTATTTCTTCATTTTTCATACTATAGCAGTGGTTATACGTATTTCTTTACAATGAGGGTTGAATTAGTACCTCCGAAGCCGAAGGAGTTCGACAAAAATACGTTAAAATCCCTTTGTAGTGTGCTTTTTACGATATTCAATTTAGCCGAATCCTCATCCGGATTTTCGAAATTTATATTGGGAGCAATAAATCCGTTTTTCATCATAACCAGGGAGTATACGATTTCGCTGGCGCCGGCCATCCAGCATTCATGCCCGGTCATGGATTTAGTTGAACTTACATAAGGGTTTGAACTGCCAAACACCTGGTGGATTGCCCTGGCTTCACTGGAATCGCCAGCCGGAGTGGAGGTGGCATGTGCGTTGATATATTCAATATCCGAAACCTGCAGGCCTGCATCCTGCAATGCTCTTTCGAGCGACCTGACGGGCCCGTCAACCGTAGGGTTTGAGATATGGCCGCCATTGGAAGAGAATCCATAGCCCACTACTTCGGCGAGGATGGGCGCCCCTCTTTTAAGTGCTGAATCGAGGCTTTCAAGAATTACCGTGGCAGCCCCTCCGCTGGGTACCAGCCCATCCCGGTCCCGATCAAAAGGCCGGGAAGCTTTTTGGGGTTCATCCATCCGGATGGAAAATGCCGAAAGCGCATCAAAGGAAGTCATGGAAAGAAAATTAATTTCCTGTGCCCCACCGCAAATTATCGTATCCTGTAATCCGGTTTTAATAAAATGATACCCCAATCCAATAGAATGAGAACCGCTTGCACAGGCAGCGCTAACGGTAAAATTCACACCCCTGAGTCTGAAAATCGTAGCCAGGTTCATATTTACGGTGGAATTCATAGTCTGGAAAACCGCACCCGAACCCAACAATGTGGTATCTTTCTTTTCCCTAACGAGGTCGTTTGATTCTATGACGGCTTTGGCGGATGAATCATTTCCATAAAAAATTCCCACTTCCCTTCTTGCTATATATGCTGCATCCATTTTGGCATTTGCCAATGCCTCGAGGGTGGCCATATAGGCATATTCTGCTTCTTCTGGAAGCATTATACGTGCCCGGCGGTCGAGCAGTCCTTTTAACTCGGGCCTTTCAACAAAACCGGTAAGGGCGGACCGGTATCCGTAATCCTTACGCTGGGGGTCGAAGATGATTCCCGACTTCCCCTGAAACAGTGAATCCCGGACTTCATCCAGGTTTTTCCCTATACAGGAATAAATCCCCATTCCGGTAATTACGACCCTGTTGTTCATGTTCTTTTAATCTTTATGGAAAAATTCCTTACGAATATAGGCCACCATTAATAGAAATTACCTCACCGGTAATATAGCCGGCTTCGGGGGCAGCAAGAAAGCCAACGGTAAAGGCTACTTCTTCGGGCGTCCCAAACCGACGCAAGGGAATCAGTGCTTTGAGTTCGGCTTCATTCAGGCCTTCCGTCATATCGGTTTTTATGAACCCGGGGGCAATCGCATTTACGGTTATTCCTTTCCGGCCAATCTCCTGGGCAAGCGCCTTGGTAGCCCCAATAACGCCGGCCTTTGCTGCTGAATAATTCGTTTGCCCTGGTAATCCTTTCAGGCCCGATAATGAAACAATATTGATAATTCTTCCATATTTTTTTAATAACATCTGGTTTACCACTACCCGGGTTACATTAAAGAAACCGCCTAAGCTGGTATTTAATACATTATCCCACTGTTCATCTTTCATCCACATCAATAAACCGTCATCGCGGATACCCGCATTATTCACCAAAACCTCTATGGTCTTTCCCGGATTAGCTTCAATCCACCCACCCAGTTTCTCCTGTACTTCCTTCCGGTTGGCAACATCAAATTGAATCAATTCGGCACCCACCCCTGCACTTCGTATAAGGGTTGCCGTATGTTGTGCTTCTGCTTCATTGGAACGGTAATTAATAAGGATATGGTATCCAATTTTGGCAAGTTGGATACAGACTGCCCTGCCTATTCCTCGTGAGCCTCCTGTTACCAGTGCATATTTCATTCGCAAAATTTTGGGGTTACGACGGATTAAAGCTAAACAAAGTATTTATTCCTCCCAGTTTTCGGGCAAATTGCCAAGTTTGAAAGAAATCACCGGGTCAGATTTTTCGAAAAACTTCTTGATTCGTTGAAGGTCTTTGTATTTGGGATTATCCTCTACAAATTTCGGAAAAAGTTTACGAACCTTTGCAAATACGCTCCCTGTTTCCGAAGAAAGCCGGTCATCACATTTCAAAAAATCAATTGCCTGCAGAACCGACATCATCTGGATTCCCAATACCTCAAAACTGTTGTCGATAATTTTCTTAGTAATGAGGGCCGCATTACATCCCATGCTTACAATATCCTGGTTGTCGTTGTTATTGGGAATACTGTGGAGGTACATAGGAAACGACAGGGTTTGGTTTTCGGCCACGGTAGAGGTGGCGGTAAACTGCATTCCCTGCATACCAAAATTTAGCCCGAGGGTGCCGAGGTTAACGAAGGGCGGGAATTTCTGGTTCAACTTATCGTTCAATAAATAATTTAGCTGGCGTTCGGCAAGCATGGAAAGCTTGGTGATGGCAGTCTTTAGCTTATCCATTTCCAATGAAACATAATCGCCATGGAAGTTTCCACCATGAAAAATATTATTGTTTTTATAATCTATAACCGGATTGTCGTTTACCGAGTTCAACTCATTCACTACCACCTTTTCGGCATACGCAATGGTATCGTACACTGGGCCCAAAACCTGAGTAACGCAACGCAGGGAATAATATTCCTGGACCTTATCTTCGAACACTTCGTGGTTGAGATTGGCCGGATTATATAAATATTCTGAGCGGCTTCGCACCATTTTACTATCCTTTAAAATATCTCTGAGTTGGGCTGCTACTGTATTTTGGCCCGTATGCTGTTTAACTACATTTAATTCATGGGAGTAATGATCGTCGTAGGCCTCTACAATTTCATTAATCATGGCCGATAGTAAAACACTCCACTCGATAAGCTTTTGTGCCTGTATGATATTCAGCATCCCGATACCTGTCATGGCAGAAGTGCCATTGATAACCGCCAATCCTTCCCTGATCCGGATTTTTAGCGGGGTGATACCCAATTTTTCATAAACGGCTGCCGTAGGTTGAACCACCCCTTCAAATATCACCTCCCCTTCCCCAATTAGCACCAGGGCCAGATGGGCAAGCTGCACCAGGTCTCCACTGGCGCCCACCCCACCGTGTTCGAAAATGCAGGGCGTAACATTATTATTTATGAGGTTTACCAGTATCCGGAGGCTGTCTGGATGAACCCCGGAATAACCCTGGATAAGACTCTGTAAACGGGCAACCATAACGGCTTTCACCATTTTTGGGGTCATTAATTTCCCCCCTCCCGAACTATGGCTACGGATGAGATTATATTGGAGTTGCAACAGATTTTCTTCACTCACCTTATACTGGGCCATGGGGCCAAACCCCGTATTGATACCATATATCAGCTTATTGGAAGAAAACCGCTGAAGAAACTCAAAACTTCTGGCGGCATTTTCTATTGCCTTATCAGAAAGAATAATTTTTTTGTCCTTAAAAACTATATCCGAAAACTCACTTAAAGAAAGCGGACTATCCCCGACAACGATCATGGGCCACCTGAAATTTAATTGCTGGCTGAAAAATGTTAATCTGTAAAATTAATACAAACTATTTAATACAAAATTAAGGAGCAAAATTCTTGAAAAATAAATTTGGGGAAGAAAAAGCAGTCATTTTCACTGCCTGATAAACAGGATACTTTCCAAAATACGATTTACTGCGTATCCTTTTTTGTTTATAAAATCATTAATTTGTATTCAAATTCATCAAAATGAAGAAAATAATCGCTCTTGCTATTTTATTTTTTACGATCCAGGCCAATGCCCAAAAAGTTAAGTTACAAAGCGGCAGCCTGGATGCCCTAAAATCTGAAAATTCCATTCATATCGAATTCAAGTATGATGGAATGAGTGTGGGAAAGTACGATACGGAAAAAGAATACCTGGATGCCAAAACCGCAGAGTACAATAAGAAAGAAGCGGGAAAAGGAGATGCCTGGGCCGCCAATTGGAAAAATGACCGGGAAGCCCGGTTTGAGCCAAGGTTTATCAAGGAATTTACCGAACAATCGAAAATGACCAATGATAAAAATGCGAAATACACCCTCATTTTTAAAACATTGAAAACAGAACCCGGTTATAATGTAGTGATTTCAAGAAAAGATGCTTCCATTGATGGGGAAGCCACCCTGGTTGAAACCGCAAATCCGTCCAATGTAATTGCCACCATTTCTGTAAAAAATGCACCAGGCAGGATTTTCGGGGGATATGATTATGATACCGGCCTTCGCCTGCAGGAGGCATACGCCACGGCAGGCAAAAAACTGGGGAAATTTATCAAATAGTTTCAAAAAATTATTTATTACCTGCTGCCTCAAAATGTTGAGGCAGTTTTTTTATTTCCATCTCCTGTAAAACGGAGTAAAATAAACGTCCCTTTAAATGGCTACTATCTCCCAACCCAGTCCTGATTAACTTTTAAATTGCCATCAAATAGCCATTTCAAAAAATTGAATCCTAAGGAAGCCCGTTGATCCTTTAACGCAGAACAGGATCCCATTTTGTAAATATTCGGGTATATTACATTGATCCATGTCATCGAAACTAATTGATAAACTGAAACACAAACCCTTTGTAAGGGCCCTTGTATATGCCCTGGTGGGAAGTATCTCCTACCCCGGCCTGAATATATTTAACCGGCTCCGGATAGAAGGTACCGAAAATATTGAAAGCCTGCCAAAACAAAATGTACTTTTCGTAAGTAACCACCAAACTTATTTTGCGGAGGTAATTTCCTTTCTGCATATTTTTTGTGCCGTAAAATGGAAAAGAAAGAACAGGCTGGGGTTCCCCTGGTACCTCCTATCACCGTACACCCGGGTATATTTTGTTTCGGCAGCTGAAACGATGCAGGCAAGCTGGTTAACCCGGCTTTTCGAATTAGCCGGTTCACTCACGGTGAGGCGTACCTGGAATGCCGACAGCACCATTCAGCGCAAGGGCCTCGATCCTTCCGATACCCGAAAAATAGAACGGGCTTTAAAAACAAGCTGGGTCATCAATTTCCCTCAGGGAACCACCAAACCCTTTGCTCCGGGAAGAAAGGGTACTGCATTGCTCATCCGGCAAACCAACCCCATCGTAATCCCAATACGAATTGATGGATTT
>Ga0116193_1000506_pt1 | contig 36623 bp, 32 predicted proteins | sample AD_UKC115_MetaG_FD_89892 | JGI IMG/M metagenome (GOLD analysis project Ga0116193, IMG submission 89892) | Active sludge microbial communities of municipal wastewater-treating anaerobic digesters from Hong Kong - AD_UKC115_MetaG | ecosystem: Engineered > Bioreactor > Anaerobic > Digestate... | reverse complement strand
GATTGAGCATCTTTTGTAAGTTTAGCATTGCCTTTGAATTGAATACTTGGTAAGTTTTCTATAGTACAAGTATTTTTATTAGTACCTACACCTGTTTCTTTTAATTTAGTTAATTCATCTCTTAATTCTTTGCAACAAGCTGGTTCTGGGCAAGTACCAACACCATCGTTATTTACAGGGAAACATTTTTGAGAAGTTAATATTTCTTTATCTCTGTAATCAGGCACTCCATCACCATCTGTATCTATTGCACGACCATGAGTATCTACTCTTGCTCCTTTAGGAGTATTTGGTTCTAAGTCAAATTGGTCTGTAACGCCATCTCCATCTGCATCATCCAACACTGGTTTAGGCATTTTCATGTGTGCAGGTTTGTTTAACTCGTTGTATGCAAAGTTGTTTGGATTAATCCACCATAATGGTTGTACATTTTTGTTAGTTTTACCCATATTTAAGTTTACACCAACACTTGTAAAGCTATACATATCGTCGCTTTTACCAGCTTTCCAACCATCTAACATATCATAACCTGTAAGTATTTTGGTAAATCTTTGTTCTAATTTTAAGTTTACTTTGTTGTTTAATTTATAAGCAACACCAGCACCTATACTTGCACCATGTAATAAAGTCCAAGCATGTCTTCCATTAATTTTAGCACCACCAACTGTACCTATAATTCCAGATTGAGAATTAGGGTATTGGTAAGCATAAAATGTTCTCCAATCATTTAAAATGTCTTTATATTGAACTTTTGTTGCTACAAATTCGTAACCAGCAGTTAAATACCAGTTTGTTTTTGGATTACCTCTGTAATAACTAATAGGATTTAAAGAAACTACTAAATCTAAAGCTCCTCCATGTTTTTGATTTTTATACTCAGTTTGTCCATTTGCAGCTCCCCAAGTATTTGGTTTGCCAGAACTCATAGAACCAAAATAACCCAATCTTAAAGAGAAAGTATGGTTAATAGCTTTACGAGCTGTGATAGAACCACCAACTCCTATTTTTGGATTTATATCTCCAATAATAAATGATGGACCAGCAGCAAAACCTAATTCCCATTGAGAACGTGGTTGAGCAGGGTAAGGATAATTATTATTTAAAAACTCATTGTGTTGAGGCATTCTCTTTGCAGGAATTTTTGAACTGTCTTTCCAGTCCCAACCCCAATCATTGTTTTGTGCATAACCTGCTAAACAAAATACAGAAAATAAAATAGCAAGTAATGTGTACTTTTTGCTTGTCATAGTGAAAATTTATAAGTTAAAATATAGAAGTCTTAGCTTTTTAATAGAGGGCAAAAGTAGTAAAACATACTAAAATTCCAAAAATTATATTTTAGGAGTTATTAAAATATTATTAAAACCATTTTCTTACAATAAAATTACTATAACTATATTGCAACCTTTATACTTTAAGTTGTATGAGTGTTACTCCTAAAATAATTGAGTGTGAGCTAAAACAGTTTGAAATTCATTTCAAAGAGGCTGTAAAAAGCAGGGTTGCATTATTAGATAGGATAATGGCATACATTGTTAAGAGGAAAGGTAAGCAACTTAGACCCATGTTTGTTTTATTATCTGCTAAACTTGGAGGTACTATTAATGAAACTTCTTATAGAGCAGCTTCTTTGGTAGAACTTTTACATACTGCAACTTTAGTACATGATGATGTGGTAGATGATGCTATGCAACGCAGAGGTTTTTTTTCTATTAATGCATTATGGAAAAATAAAATTGCTGTTTTAGTAGGCGATTATTTATTATCAAAAGGTTTATTACTTTCTTTAAATAATAAGGATTACAAAGTATTGCAAATTTTATCTAATGCTGTAAAAGAAATGAGTGAAGGTGAATTATTGCAAATAGAAAAATCGAGAAACCTTAATTTAAAAGAAGATGTTTACTATGAAATAATTAAAGGAAAAACTGCCTCACTCTTGGCATCTTCCTGTGCTGCTGGTGCTTCTTCTACTTTTGATGATGATGAACAAATAGAAAAAATGAGATTGTTTGGAGAAAAAACAGGTATGGCTTTTCAAATTAAAGACGATTTATTTGATTATAGTAATAACAATGTAGGTAAACCAACTGGTAATGATATTAGAGAAAAAAAACTAACGCTCCCCATTATTTATGTTTTGAATAATTGCGATGCTGCAACAAGAAAAAAAATTATTTATATTGTTAAAAATAAAAACAAAGAAAAAGAGCAAGTAAATTATGTTATAGAGCAAGTAAAAAAATATGGAGGCATTGATTATGCTACACAAAAAATGTTTTCTTTTAGAGATGAAGCTATAGCTCTATTACATTCATTTCCTAAATCTGAAGTTAGAGATGCTTTGGAAGATTTAGTGAGATATACAACAGATAGGAATTATTAAAACTATGCAAAAAAGATGGAACATATTATCTGCCGATACCAATAAAGTAATTGCATTACAACAGGCTCTGAAAATTAATAAAACCCTTTGTAATATTTTAGTTCAAAGAGGTATTGATAGTTTTGAAAAAGCAAAAATATATTTTCGCCCATCGCTTGAACAACTACACAATCCATGGTTAATGAAAGACATGGATAAAGCTGTTGAAAGAATTTTATGGGCTTTTAATAATCACGAAAAAATTCTTGTTTTTGGAGATTATGATGTAGATGGCACAACAAGTGTAGCAACTTTGTATAGCTTTTTAAAAGCCAATTATGATCATGTAGATTTTTATATTCCACATCGTTATAAAGAAGGTTATGGTGTAAGTAAAGCAGGAATTGATTTTGCTGCAGCTAATCATTTTTCTTTAATAATTTCTATAGACTGTGGTATTAAAAGTGTAGAGTTAATTGCTTATGCAAAAACTTTAAATATTGATTTTATAGTTTGCGATCATCACATGCCCGATGAAATGCTGCCTAATGCTGTTGCCATTTTAAATGCTAAGCAAAAAGATTGTAATTACCCTTATAAGGAATTGTGTGGTTGTGGTGTAGGTTTTAAATTAATACAAGCCCTTGCAGAAAAATTAAATTTAGAAAACCAATCTTACTTGCAGTATGTAGATTTAGTAGCAACTGCTATTGCTGCAGATATTGTACCCATAACCGACGAAAACAGAGTGCTTACTTATTTTGGGTTAAAGAAAGTAAATGAAAATCCTAATACTGGTATTAAGGCTTTAATACAATTGGCAAAGCTTGAAAAAAATATTTCTGTAAGTAACCTTGTATTTATGGTTGCTCCAAGAATTAATGCTGCTGGTAGAATGGATGATGCAAAAAAAGCGGTACAACTTTTTATTGAAAATGATGATAAAAAAGCTTTGGAATATGCAGAAATGCTACACATTGATAACACAGAAAGGAGAGAAGCTGATACTAATATTACTGAAGAAGCATTAACTATTATTCAAAGCGATGCACATTTAATGCATAAAAAAACAACTGTAGTATATAATGAAAATTGGCACAAAGGTGTTGTAGGTATTGTTGCAAGCAGATTAATTGAAACCTATTACAGACCTACCATTGTACTTACAAAAAGCGATAATTTAATTTCGGGTAGTGCAAGAAGTATTTCTGGCTTTAACTTATACAATGCAATTCATGCTTGTAAAGATTATCTTGTAAATTATGGAGGACACTTTGCTGCAGCAGGTTTAAGCCTTTTACCAGAGCAGCTCAATAATTTTATTCATGCTTTTGAAAACGAAGTAAGCAATACCATTCATCCAGATTTGCTTATTCCCGAAATAGTTATTCATGCTGAAGTTGCTTTTGAAGAACTAACCATGAACTTCTACAACATCATAACTCAAATGGAGCCTTTTGGTCCTGAAAATATGCGACCTGTTTTTATTTCTAAAAAAGTTATAGATACTGGTTTTTCAAAAATTGTAAAAGAACAGCACTTACGAATTTCTGTAAAACAAAATGATATTCACTTTTCAGGAATTGGTTTTAATATGGCAGATAAGTTTCAAATTTTTGAACATAAAAAACCTTTGGATATTGTTTATACTTTGGATATAAATGAATGGAATGGCACAAAATCTTTACAATTAAAACTAATTGATGTAAGGTTGAGTGAATGAACTGTACACACTAATCTATAAACATTCTGTTTTTTAATCGCACATCTTTTAGTAGCTTATAAAATTTACTATCTCTTGCTAACAATTTTGTACTATTCAAATGTGTTTGATGGTGCATATCTGTTCCTATTAAATCTATCATGCCTTCTGCAATTAATTTTTCTGCAGTTTTTTTTACAGGCTTTCCATAATAACCAGCTAAGGATAATAAATTTACTTGCATCCAACATCCTTTTTCTTTTATTTTTTTATATTCCTGAAATTGATGGTGGTAATAATTGTATCTTTCAGGATGTGCTAAAATGGGCTGTAAACCTGCTAAACGTAAATCAAAAATTACTTGCTCAAAATTGGGCGAAGGTGCTAAATACGACATCTCTACTAAAATAAAATTCTTTCCAAAAGTTAGTAAATTATTTTTTCCTTTTTTGATTAATTGTTCAAAGTCGTAATCAATCATATATTCTGCTGCAGCTTCAATTTTTACTTTAATATTTTTTTCTGTAAGTGCTTTTTGTACTTCAGCTAATCGTGGTAAAATTGTTTCTGGAGAGTTGGGATGTACAGATGCAAGTATATGTGGTGTACATATTAATTTTTCGTACCCTAAATTTTGCAATTCTTGTACAAAGTGTACAGTGTCTTCCATTGTTTTTAATCCATCATCTAAGGCAGGTAATAAGTGTGAGTGCATATCTACACCTATAAAAGATAAATCAGGATGTGTAACGGATTTTTTGAATAAACCAAACATACACTGCAAATTTATCTAATTGCAGAATATAAAGGCTTAAACATTTTAGCATCTATGCTTTCGTATATAGAATTATTGCTAATAAATTCGGGTACTATACGTTTCATCTGCTTTACAACTTCTTCATCTTTATTTTCAAGTGCAAGTTGTATTACAGTATTTATACTCTCAGAAACTTTTGCAAAATCGTATTCTATAACTTTGGCTACTAATATTTTTTTATTGTGTGTAGGAATTACTTCTTCTTCTTTATTTAATAATTCTTCAAATAATTTTTCACCAGGTCTTAGTCCAGTAAAACGCAATTCTATATCTTTTCCTGGAGTTAATCCAGCTAAACGAATCATTTTTTTTGCAAGGTCTAAAATTCTTACTGGTTCACCCATATCAAATAAAAATACTTCACCACCTTTTCCTATTGTTCCTGCTTCTAAAACTAATGAGCAGGCTTCAGGAATAGTCATAAAATATCTTATAATATCTGGATGAGTAACAGTTACAGGACCACCATTTTTTATTTGCTCTTGAAATCTTGGAATTACAGAACCATTAGAGCCTAAAACATTACCAAATCTTGTAGTTATAAATCGTGTACGCTTAGCATTTTTACCCATTTGTACAATACCAGAATCGTACACAGGTAAGTCTTCTCTGGTTTGTAAAGTTTGGCAATAAATTTCTGCAATACGTTTTGAAGCACCCATTACATTGGTTGGGTTAATTGCTTTATCGGTTGATACTAAAACCATTGTATCTACACCAAATTCTTCTGATAAATCTGCAATCATTTTTGTTCCTAAAACGTTATTTCTAATTGCTTCCGAAGGATGATTTTCCATCATAGGAACATGCTTGTAAGCAGCAGCATGAAACACAACTTCTGGCATATAATTAGAAAATAAATTACGCATAGAACTTTCATCTTTTACATCGCCTAAATACACTTTCAAAGCATTACCAATACTAAATTTTTGATGTAATTCATATTCTAATTCGTACAAGCCTGTTTCGGTTTGATCGCATATAATTAATGATGATGGATAAACACTGGCTATTTGTCTTGCTATTTCACTTCCTATTGAGCCAGATGCACCTGTAATTAATATTTTTTTATCTCTTAAATGATTTATTACATGTTCGTTTTTTAAACTTATCTGTTTACGTCCTAAAAGCTCTTCAATTTTTACTTCTTTTAATTGATTTACGTTAAGGTGCCCTTGAATCCATTCTCTCATAGGAGGTATATTCATTACCCTAACATTATTTTCTAAACAATAATCTACTATCTTATTTTTTTCTTCTAAATCAATATCTTGTTTTGCAAAAAACAACGTTTTTACCTGCCAGTTTTTAAATGCTATTTGAAGATGATTTTTAGGATAAATTTTTACTGTATCTATTGTTTTACCAATCAAATCTTCTTCTTCATCTACAAAGGCTACAATCTTAAATTTATTGTTCGATGTTTGTTCAATCGTTTTCTTTAATAATGAACTATTTTGACCTGCACCATAAATTACAACATTGGTATTTTCATCTGTATTTACACTAATGCTGTATAAATGTTTTACTAAAAGTCGGTAACCAAATAATAAGAATGATGCGATGAAAAAATAAATAAATAATACGGATATTGGCGTAAACTGCTGAAATTGTAATGAACTTAAAACTATGTTTATTACAATCATTATAAAAAAGGAGTAAAAAACTGCAGTTATACTTCTAAATGCTTCTTGAAATCCTGAAAATCTAATAATACCATGATAGGTTTTAAAAACATAAAATAATATACTATTTGTAGCAATTACAATAAGTACATCATCAATAATAGTATCAAATGTTATTAAATTAAGGTCAAAATTAAATCGTAAATAATTGGCATAAATAATAGCAAAGCAAGCAATGGTCATGTCTAATACAAACACAGCCCATTTTGGTGCTATTCTGTTCCTTAATAGAAATTTTCTAAATTTTTTCACCTGTCTTTTTGTTTTCTTTATTCATTTGAATATTGGTTACTTGCACACATGGTGTTTTTTCAAGTGAAGGTTAATTTTAGAGAATGATGGATTGACAGTAATACAAAGATACAATTTTTATATAAATCTTCTCTTTTCTTTTTTTGCACTTATTTGAATTACTTGCTTTAAGACGCAAAAAATAGTATCAATCGTTGCATTCTTTTTTTTATAAAAACTTTCTACTTATATGCTATTTACCTTTTACAGAAGTAAGTATTGTAGCAAATAAAATAGAAAAATAATTTTTTAAAGTTCGTTGTTCAATAAACTGTTTATTCAACTCTATTTTCTTTGGCATTATTTCTTTTATATAATACTCTTCTGGGTTGGTTGCTTTTTCCAATAAGTCATTTTCATTTCTAAAAGCTATTGAAGCATAATCTGTAATGCCAGGCAAAACATCTAAAACTTTTACTTGTTCGGCAGTATAAAAGTTTACATATTTTCTAACTTCTGGTCTTGGACCTACTAAACTCATTTGCCCCAATAAAACATTAAAAAGCTGTGGCAGTTCGTCTAACTTAAATTTTCTTAAATAGTAACCTACTTTAGTTATTCTACTATCTCTACCTCCAACTGTTAATTGTCCTTTTGCTTCTGCTTGTACATACATGGTTCTAAACTTGAAAAGTTTAAAATCTATGTTGTTTTTCCCTACTCTTGTTTGATTAAAAAAAACAGAACCCTTAGAAGAAATTTTTATACAAAGAGCTATTAAAATGAATAGTGGTAATAAAATAACAACACCCAACATTGCCAATAAAATATCAAAAAATCGTATGCTATTCATTCGAAATAATTGCATTTACAGCATCTATAATTGTAGTAACGATATAGTTACATTGATTATTGTTTAACTGAGGATAAACAGGCAATGAAATTTCTGATTTATAATTGTTATATGCTTTTGGATAAAGGGTTATATCAAAATTTCTTTCTTTAAAAATATGTAGTAAGGGCAATGGTTGAAAATGCACATTTACTGCCACGCCAGCCAATGCAATTTGTTCAATTATTTTATCTCTTTGCTCTTCTGAAATATTTTTTATACGCAAGGGATATAAATGGAAACTTGATGTACAACCTTCTTTTTGATAAGGAGGTAAAATAGCCCAATCTTGTTTTGAAAAATGGTTGTTATAAAATTCAAATACTCTTTTTCGTTCTACTAAAAGAAAACTATCGTATTTACGAATTTGTGCTAAACCAATGGCTGCCAAAACATCTGGCATATTCATTTTAAAACCAGGGTAAACAATATCGTATTTCCAACCACCAGCTTTTGATTTTGAAAAAGCATCTTTTGTTTGTCCGTTTAAACTCCATAAACGAAAAGTGCTATAAATTTCATTATTATCAAAAGGCAAAGGCAAATGAAAACAAATTGCTCCGCCTTCGGCGGTAGTTAAATTTTTTACAGCATGAAAAGAAAACACAGTAATATCGGCTGCTGTGCCTAATTTTTTATAATTATATGTAGCACCAAACGAATGTGCAGCATCGCTTAAAATTAAAATACGGTTTAATTTTTTTTGTTGTTCGCTTGTAGCAACAAAATTATTTTTTATGGTTGCTTCATTTATTAAATTGTGTATAGCTGCATAATTGCAAGACCAACCTGCAAAATCTACAGGAATAATTACTTTAGTTTTAGGTGTTATAGCAGCTTTAATTTTTTCAACAGAGATATTAAAATCGTCCTCTACATCAACCATTACAGGTGTAGCACCAACGTGCATTACAGCCAATGCTGTAGCACAATAAGTATAGGCTGGTATAATAACTTCATCGCCTTTTTTTACACCATACCAATGCAATACCAACATTAATGCAGATGTTGCAGAATTTACAACCAAGCAAGACTCTGCACCAGTATATTTACAAACTTCTTGTTCTAAGGCTTTTACTTTTGGTCCAGTTGTTATCCAGCCACTTCTTAAAGCATCTAATACTTCTGCTTCTACGCTTTCATCAATATATGGTGGAGAAAATGGGATATTCATAGTAATAAAAAATTAAACAGGTTTTTTAATCAATCCTTTTATAAACCCTATTCCGTAAGATAAATGAAGAATTAAATAAGAATAAAATATTCTAAAAGTTTGTGGTACATTTTGTTTAGCTCTGCAACTAAAATAAAAATTTATAAATACATATAAAAGCAAAGGCAGCAATAACCAATGCCATTTGAATGCTAATAAAAATGGAACACTGGCTAAATACAAAACAAATAATGCTGGAATAAAATGCCTCAAGCTTATAGCAGATGAAACTTTTTTTAATACAACAGGTTTATACAAACCATATTGAAAATATTGCTTAAATAATTTCTTAAAACTATTACGAGGATAGTAATACAGTTTTATTTCAGGCGATTGATAAATTTTAAAACCAAAACTTTTTGCTCTGTAATGAAATTCATCATCTTGATTACGCATCATGCTTTCATCGAATAAGCCTGTTGTTTCGAAAATATTTTTTTTCCAAGCACCCAAATACACGCTATCTGTAAAGCCTTCAAAATTTTCGAAATGAAAAGAACTATTACCAACTCCAAACATTGTAGAAGTAGCATATCCTATGGCGTTTTGAATATTGCTTCCTTTTGCAATTCGCATAGGACCGCCTACAATATCTGCTTTTGTTTTTTGAAATGTTTGAATAATTTTTTCAAAATAATCATTAGCGTATTCTGTATGTGCATCTAAACGAATAATAATATCTCCACTTGCTTGTTTAATAGCAATGTTTAAAGCAAAAGGAACATATTGTTGGCTGTTGTGCAATAATTTTATAAATGGATATTTAATAGAATACTCTTGAATAATAGCTTTGGTTTTATCGGAAGAATTACCATCAATAAAAAATACTTCTTTATTTGTAGGAGCAGCACTTACACAAAAATCCAGCACATGTTTTATATATGCTTCTTCGTTATACACAGGGCAAATAACTGTAATCATTAGCTTTAATTAGCTTTACTCTTGCAAATATGCTAAAATGAGTTATTAAAAATTAGTTTTACTATTTTAAAAAACTATTTCTATAACGTACAAAGAAGATTGATTATTTTACAAATCAATTAAATAAAAAATAAAACCTTTTTTGAAATTAGAATTTGTTAGGAGCAGGTGTTTTGAACTTTGGCACTTTTATTTTCATTTTATAAGGGTAAATAAAAGTTGTATTGCCATTGGTAAATTCAATAGTAGAATTTGAATTGTTTAGCAAACCACTATTGCTACTTAAAGTATAGTTTAAAGAAGTAGAGTTTAGTTTTAAAGTGTATTTGGCACTATTTAAACACAAAGGCTTATTACTGTATTTGCTTAAATTTTTAAGAGAGTATTTGCTGGCTTCTTTTTTATTGCTTTCTTTATCGCCAGAAAATGTATTTGACGCATACAATATTTGTACTGCAAGAATTAAAATTGCAGCAAAAGCAAATTTTTGTATGTGTTTTTTAAGTATCATTAAGGCAAAAGTAATATTTTTTTTGAGTTTTAACAAATTATTTGTTATTAACAGACGTTGATAAATAAAAAAAGTTACAAATTGTGTATAATATTTTTTAATCCTATATTAGTTCTGTCAAAATTATTTATGAAAGATAGCCATCATTTTCACGAAGATAAGGACGAAATAAAAGAACTTTTAAGACATTACCAAAGCCTTAAAAATGGAAGAAGTCATCCTTTTTTGGAGGAAGATGATTTTGAACGAATTATTGATTATTACGACGAAAAAGAAAATATACAAGAAGCCCTTGAAGCTGCTGAAACTGGCATAGAACAATTTCCTTATTCATCTACTTTATTATTAAGAAAAGCAGATTTATTGCTTGCAACAAAAAAATACCAAGAAGCATTATTTATTTTAAATCAGGCAGCCTTATTTGATAGTACTGATATTGGTTTATATATTTTAAAAACTGATGCTCTATTAGCTTTAGATAGGCAAGAAGAAGCTGCTGCCATTTTAGAAGAAGCTTTATTGCTTTTTGAAGGAAATGAAAAAATAGATTTGCTTTTTGAATTGGCAGATGTGTATGATGATTTTGAGGAATTTGATAAAGTATATGATTGCTTAAAATTAATTTTAGAAGATGAACCAAATAGTGAAGAGGCATTGTATAAAATTTGTTTTTGGACAGACTTTACAGGACGAAACGAAGAAAGCATAAAACTCTATCAAAAAATTATTGATGATTTTCCTTACAACGAAATAGCATGGTTTAATTTAGCTGCTGCTTATCAAGGATTAAAGCTGTATGAAAAAGCTATAGATGCTTACAAATTTGCAGTAACCATTGATGAAAAATTTGATTATGCTTATCGTAATATGGGCGATGCTTATTTAAGATTAAGAAAGTATAAAGAAGCCATTGAAGTATTGGAAAAAGTGTTAGAACTCAAAAGCCCTGAAGATGTAATTTATGAAGCCTTAGGGCATTGTTATCAAAGAATGGGAAATACTGCACAGGCAAGATTTAATTATAAAAAAGCAGTACACCTTAATCCCGATGATAGTAAAATGTACTTTAAAATTGCCTGTACTTATATGCTCGAAGAGCAATGGCAAAATGCTATAAAACAATTAGAACAAGCTACACAAATTCATAAAAATGTTTCAGAGTATATTATTGCATTAGGAGAGTGTAAAATGCACTTGCATCAGTACAAAGAGGCAGTAAATTACTTTAGCCATGCAGTAAGAATTAAACCTAAAAATACTGCAGGTTGGGAAGCCTTAATTCGTTGTTTATTAAAAGCAGAATATATAGAAGAAGCATTAGAGCAATGTGTTGCCGCCTTAAAAGCAACAAACAATAAAACTATTTTTATTTTTTATTATAGTGCTACACTTTTTTATGCAGGAAAAACAAAAGAAGGCTTATTGCAATTAGAAATAGCTATGAGTAAAGCCCCTAAACTTTTTAAAAAATGTATAGAAATTTATCCTGCAATTTTACAAAACACAGCAGTGGTAGATGTTGTAGCTCGTTATAAAAAAGGCATGAAATTTTAATAATCACGCAGTTATTGTTGTTAACATTCTTGTACTTTTATTTATTCATTTAATTTTTTGAGTAAATTATTTTTATAAAAATCAGTATTTCATTGTTGCACACATAGTCTTACTTTTGCAACTGTTTTGAAAATAAATAAATCATGAATTTTAATTTATCACAAATGCCCGATCGTACCATTAAACCTCGTACTAATGGGCTTACAATGGTAATGGATAAAGGCTTAAGCGTAAGTGAAGCAAAAAGCTTTTTAGAAATTGCAACACCGCATGTAGATATTGTAAAATTAGGTTTTGGCACTTCGCATATTACTCCCAATCTTAGAAAAAAAATTGAAACTTATAAAAATGCAGGAATGCATGTGTATTTTGGAGGAACATTGTTCGAAGCTTTTTTAATAAGAAATCAATTTGAAGATTATATAGCTGTTTGTAAAGATTATGATATAGATTTTATGGAAATAAGCGATGGCTCTATAACAATTCCTCATACAGAAAAATGTGGTTATATAGAAAAAGCAACAAAACATTTTACTGTATTAAGTGAAGTAGGCAGTAAAGATGCAACGAATATTATGCCTCCTTATAAATGGATTGAATTAATGAGAGCAGAATTGGAAGCTGGCAGCAGTTATGTAATTGCAGAAGCAAGAGAAGCAGGAAATGTGGGCATTTATAGAGATAGTGGAGAAGTAAGGCAAGGATTGGTACAAGAAATTTTAACCCAAATACCTACAGAAAAAATTATTTGGGAGGCTCCTCAAAAAGCACAACAGCTTTACTTTTTACAATTATGTGGTTGTAATGTAAATTTAGGCAACATAGCACCGTCAGAAGTAATTGCTTTGGAAGCAATGCGTATAGGTTTGCGTGGCGATACTTTTAGGCTTTATTTAGATAAAGACAAAGCTATTTATTAGCAATGAAATTGTTTGGATTAATAGGGTTTCCGCTTTCTCACTCTTTATCAAAAAAATATTTTGATGAAAAATTTAAAGCAGAAAATATTGAAAACTGCATTTTTGAAAACTTTGAAATAGAAAATATAAATGCCCTAAAAAACATAGTACAAGAAAATGTTTTTTTACAAGGTTTTGCTGTAACCATTCCGTACAAACAACAAATTATTCCTTATTTACACTCAATTTCTGATGAGGTAAAACAAATAAACTCCTGCAATTGTGTAAAAATTATTGATGGAAAATTATATGGTTATAATACCGATGTAATTGGTTTTGAAAAATCTTTTATCAGTTTGCTTCAACCACATCATACCAAAGCATTGCTATTAGGAAATGGCGGTGCAGCACAAGCCATAAAATTTGTTTTAAAAAAATTAAATATTGAGTTTATCACAGTTTCAAGAAAAGCAGATGAGCAGAATAAAATAATTGCTTATCAAAACATTCATCAACAACTGATACAAGAATATTCTGTTATTATCAATACTACTCCTTTAGGCACATATCCAAATTCAGAAGAGTATCCTGATATTCCTTATCAATACTTAACTCCTCAACATTATTTGTTTGATGTTGTTTATAATCCTCCACTAACTAAATTTTTAAATTTAGGAAAACAACAAAAAGCTATTACAAAAAATGGTAGCGATATGCTTAAAATACAAGCAGAAGAAAATTGGAAAATTTGGAATACAAATTAATGTTTCAACAAAAAAAATTACATTAATTTTTTAGCTTCGAAACTTAAAACATCGCTTACCATTTCATGCAAAGTTCCTCTTTTATCTTTTAATAAAAATTCTGCAAGAACTCTGCATAAATCAATACCAGTAGCAGTTTCAGGCAAAAGACTTGCAATGTGAGAGGTTATAGCAATGTTTTGTTCTTTTAAGTTTTTTACAGCACTCCAAGCATCTTTACTTACATACATTTGTTGTGTAATATTGTATTCAAATTCTTGTCTAATATTATCTACAATGTATTTATTCATTTCGTTTGCAGTAAAACCAGGTTGCCCTAATCTTGGAATTAAGTTGGGCAATGCAATTCTATCTACCAATAAAATTAATCTTTCGTAAGCCTGTAATTGCATTTGCTTGGTAGTATTTGCTTCTAATGAATTTCTTTTTTTCTTTCTTCTTTTCTCTCTAATGTAAGGCACTAAAAGGGAGCCAATTATAAATACTACAATTGCTATTACAAATGTTATAACTAAAGCATTATCCATATCATGATTTTTGCAAATATAGTTTGTAGGTTTAGTTTACAATTATTTTCATTAACCTTAGTTTTTCTTTAATCGTAATTCTCTTAACAAATTTTGATAGAAAGTTTTTTTACTTTTGCCAAAAGATTTTTTTTTATGGAAGTAACATCTAAAGTACCTGTAATTTTTACACCTTCGGCTATTAATGAAGTTAAAAGATTATTGAGTGAAGAAACCAATCTCAATAAAAAACTTCGTATTGGTGTTAAAGGAGGTGGCTGTAGTGGTATGACTTATCTTTTAAATTTTGATGAACAAAAAGCAGAAGATGAATTGTATGAATTAGAGGGTGTTTCTTTTATTATCAATAAAGCACATGAACTTTATTTAATAGGAATGAAAATTGATTGGAGTGATGGATTGAATAGCAGAGGTTTTAATTTCATTAATCCTAATGCAAGCACAACTTGTGGTTGTGGTACTTCATTTGCTGTTTAATTTTTTTTAGCCTAAAGGAAGTTCTACAATAAAAGTGCTTCCTTTTCCTAAAGTGCTATCTACTTTTATTTTTCCTTTATGAGCTTCTAATACTGTTTTTACATAACTCATACCTAAGCCAAAGCCTTTTACATTGTGTAAATTTCCTGTATGTGAACGATAAAATTTTTCAAAAATCCGTTTCACAGTTTCTTTATTCATGCCTATACCATTGTCTTCAATTTTTACACAAATATTTTTAGTATTGTTGGTGGTAGAAATTTTAATCACTAAATTTTCTTTAGAGTATTTAATAGCATTATCTATAAGGTTGGATAATAAATTAGTTAAATGAACTTCATCTGCCCTAAGCAAATCATTGGTAGCATTATAGGATGTTTCGATAATGCCTCCTTTTTCTTCTAACTGCAATTGGTATGTGCTAATTACGTTTTGTAATAAATTGTTTAAATGAATAGGGGTGGGCTTTAAACTCAATTCTTGTTTTTCCATTAAAGCAGCTTGTAGAATAGTTTCTACATGCTTGTTCATTCGTTTATTTTCTTCTTTTATAATGCTGGTAAAGTATTGCAGTTTTTCTTTATCGTTTTGTACTTTTTCATTTCTTATAGAATCTACAGCTAATGAAATGGTAGCTAAAGGAGTTTTAAATTCATGTGTCATATTGTTTATAAAATCACTTTTAATTTCACTTAATTTTTTTTGATTCAATAAACTTTTAAGCGTAATATAAAATGCTGCAATAATGATAAGCATAAATGCAGCAGCACCAATAATTACCCATCGCAAACTATTCCAAACTTGTTGCTTAAAATCTGGCACAATTACAATCAGTTGTTCTGCCTGCATAATCTCTTTAATATCTGATCCTGTTTCTGGAACTAAATAATTATGAATACGTTTATTATAAGTAGTATCGTAAAATTCTTTTGCATAATTTTCAGATTGCATTACATAATCGCCTTCACTATTTGCAACTGCAAATTCAAATTTCATGTGCTTTAAATCTGCATCATCAAAGGCTTTGTGAAGTTTAGCATAAATTTCCTGAGGTGTAAATTTATCTCCAATGCTGGGTGGTCTTAACAATCTTAAATTAAAATCATTATCAATTATTCTGCGTTTTCTTGGCGAACGTAAAGTAATAATAGGAGCAGAGTTGGCAGCATAACTTAATTCTGTTGCAACTTGTGTTGTAACATTTCTTACTTTAGATAATAAATGGCTTTGCCTAACTTCAAGTAAATTTTTTAGCCAAGATGCTTGTAAAGTAATAAGCCCAAGTAAAGAAAGAGTTATTAGTACAACTATTACAGGTAAAGTTTTTTTCATAAGCTTTGAAAGTACATTGATTTACTATTCAGTAATAAACTTATTGCTATGATAATTTTTTCAAACACAAACAAATATATGCTGCTAAGGTTATGCTTTAAAAATCTGAAAAATTATTTATCAGCTTTTTAACTTTATTTCAAGAATATATTTTTAATTTTTGTACGAAAGTTTTAATTTTCAGTTATGATACATATTACTCCAGGTTTATTATTAATTTCTGATCCATTTTTAAAAGATGCTAATTTTAGCAGGAGTGTTGTTTTAATTTGTGATCATCAGTCAGAAGGAAGCTTTGGTTTTGTGTTAAATAAATTATACGAACACAAATTAAGTGATATGCTTAAAACATTTGATGACATTGATTTTCCTTTGTTTTATGGTGGTCCTGTACAAACCAATACTATTCATTTTTTACATAAGCGACCAGATTTAATTGAAGGCGGAAATAAAATAATTGAAAATATTTATTGGGGTGGCGATTTTGATGAAGTAGCTACTTTGATAAAAGAAAACAAAATTTCAAATTCGGATATTCGCTTTTTTATTGGTTATAGTGGTTGGGGAGAAAACCAATTAAAAGATGAATTGAGAACTAAAAGTTGGATTACCAGAAATGCAAATTCATCATTAGTATTTAATAGTTCTGTTGATGATATTTGGGGAAGTGCTTTAAAAGATTTAGGTGGCGAATATGCACAAATGGTAAATTATCCTTTAGACCCACAATTAAATTAAAACATACATTTGCCCTTGTTACAAAAGAATTTCAATTTATAACAAACACATTTTATACAATAACCAAGATATAATTTTGGTTACAAATTTTCATTCATGAGTAAAATTTTAGAACTAAATAATCTGCAAAAATATTTTGCTACACAAAAAGCTGTTGATGATATAAGTTTTAACATTGAGCAAGGAAGTATTTTTGGATTATTAGGACCCAATGGAGCAGGAAAAACTACTTTAATAAGAATGATTACAGGAATTTTTTATCCTGATAGTGGCTCAATTATTTTTGATGGAAAAAAATTTGACCCCATTAATGATGTAGTAAAAATTGGTTACATGCCCGAAGAAAGAGGCTTGTACAAAAAAATGAAAATTGGCGAACAAGCTTTATACCTTGCACAGCTAAAGGGTTTAAGCAAAGCAGAAGCAATGGAAAAAATTGTTTTTTGGTTTAAGCGATTAGAAATGGAAAGTTGGTGGAATAAAAAAGTAGAAGATTTAAGTAAAGGCATGAGCCAAAAATTACAATTTGTAACCACTGTTTTACACGAACCTAAACTGATTATTTTAGATGAACCTTTTAGTGGTTTAGACCCTGTTAATGCTAATTTAATAAAAGATGAAATTTATGGCTTAGCTCAACGTGGTAGCACTATTATTTTTAGTACACACCGTATGGAACAAGTAGAAGAAATTTGTAACCATATTGTATTAGTAAATCTTGGGAAAAAAATATTAGATGGCTCTGTTCAAGATGTAAAGCAACAATTTAAGAAAAATAAATTTAGCATTACATTACACGAAACGCCTACAACAACTATTAGCCCTGTTTTTTCAGTAGATGAGCAAAAAAATAATGCACTAACTGTAACTATTAATAATGGTTATAAGAGCAACGATGTGTTGAAACATTTTATAAATAACAACAATACTATAGAATCCTTCAACGAAATTTTACCAGGGCTAAACGAAATTTTTATTTCTCTTGTAGAAGGAACAAAAGCTACAACAAGAGAGTTTCAAACAGTTGTATAATAAAAAGAGTTTTTAAATTTTTAAATTAATTTTCTTTTATAACCTTTTAGTATGAACAAGATTTTAATAATAGCAAGAAGAGAGTTTTTAAGCAGAGTACAGAAAAAAACTTTTCTATTAACTACCATAGGTTTGCCTATTCTTATTTTTGGCATTTATGGTTTAATCATTTATTTCACTATTAAAACTACCGATAATTTTACTATTGCAGTAGCAGATAATGCCAATGTGTTTGATGGAAAAATTAATCAAATTAATGATGCAGAAATAAATTTTGTTTTAGTACAAAACGAAACTCCCGAAACGCTTACAACGCAAGTAAATACTAAGAAAATTAATGCTTTTGTATTCATTCCTAAAACCTTTGATTTTACTAATACCAAAGACTCTATACAAATTGTTTCAGAAAAAAGTATAGGCATTATGACAAGAGAAAAAATTCATAGTAAACTGAATGGACTTATAGAAGAAAAAAGAATGTTGAGCAGTTTGAATATTACTAAACACCAATTGGATAGTTTGCAAAAAGGCAATGCCATTATTTTTACATCAACCAAAGGAGTTGAAGATAGTAATAACAAAGCAGGTATAAGTTATGGTGTAGGCTTTGTTTCAGGGTTTTTAATTTACATTATTTTATTTATTTATGGTACTATGGTAATGCGTGGAGTAATGGAAGAAAAAACAAATCGTATAGCAGAAGTAATTGTAAGCAGTGTAAAACCTTTTCAATTAATGTTAGGAAAAATTATTGGTATAGGTTCTGTAGGCTTAGTGCAATTTTTAATATGGATTATTATATTAATAGGGCTACAACTTTTAATTCCTGTTTTATTTCCTGATTTACTTACACAAATGCAAGCTCAACCTATACAACCTGGCATGGTAGGTGCTGCAAGTGTTACACAAAATAATCCTGCCATTCACGAATTAATGAATGGTATTCATCAAATAAATTGGGGCTTAATTTTAGGTTGTTTTATTTTTTATTTTTTAGGAGGCTATTTTTTATACTCCTCTTTATTTGCAGCAGTGGGCAGTACAGTAAACGAAGACCCACAAGATGCACAAAGCTTAATGTTGCCTATAACAATGCCTATTGTTTTTGCAATGGTAATAATGATGAAAGCTGTAAATGACCCTAATAGCAGCATAGCAGTTTTTGGAAGTATTTTTCCTTTAACCTCACCAATAGTTATGATGGCTCGTGTAGCTCATGGTGTGCCAGATGGAGTTTCTATAATTCAATTATTATTAAGTATGGTTATTTTAATTATAAGTTTCTTAGGCACTACATGGCTTGCAGGAAAAATATACAGAACAGGAATTTTAATGTATGGTAAAAAAGTAACTTGGAAAACCATTGGCAAATGGGTGCTTAGAAAAAATTAAATTTATAACTATAAACACAATAAAAAATCCTCAAGAATATGCTTGAGGATTTTTTTATAAATGCTATATGCTATGGCTTTTCTATTAAATACTAATGTCTTCAACTTTAAATTTTAATACGCCATTAGGGGCTTTTATTTCAGCAACTTCGCCTTTTTGTTTTCCTATTAAACCCATACCAATAGGAGAAGATGAAGAAATTTTTCCTGACTTTAAATCTGCTTCTTTTTCGCCAACTATTTGATAGGTAAAAGATTTTTTTGTTGCCATATTGGTAATGGTAACTTTTGTTAAAATGCGTACCCTGCTTGTATCAATAGTATCTGTACTAACTATTTTGGCAGTAGCTATAATACCTTCTAACTGTTTTATTTTTGCTTCTAATAAACCTTGTGCATCTTTAGCACTATCATATTCTGCATTTTCTTTTAAATCGCCTTTTTCTCTGGCTTCTGCAATAGCTTTAGAGGCAGCAGGTCTGTCTATAGACTTCATTTTCTGAAGTTCTTCCTTCATTTTGTCGAATGTTTCTTGTGTTACGTATTCACTCATAATTTTTTTATTTAGAATATATAAAAAAAATACAACGCCACATATTCAATGAAGCGTTGCAATGAGTAGCGAAAGTAGTAATTTTTATTTTAACCCCCAAAAAGTTCAATAGTTTTTTAAATCAATAGTACCTTCCTTTTAAGTAGTTTAAAAAATATTTGGTTTATAAAATAAACTACTTTATGTTTGTGTTTTCAAATGATGATTTAATGAAAAAATTAGTAGGCATTATTACAAGCGTTTTTTTGTTTTCAAATGTGTTTGCACAAACAAAAATTACAGGTACAGTAAATGATAATAAAAATAAGCCTTTAGCTGGTGTAAGCATTAGTATTCTTAATACTTACGATGGTGCAACATCGGATGTTAATGGCAAATTTTTTATTACAACCAACGAACAGGGTGCATTTATAATTGAAGCAAAAATGTTGGGTTATAAATCTGCATCACAAAATATTTCATTGAATAAAAATGAGATTAAAATTGACTTTATTTTAAAAGAAGAAGTTAGCGAATTGAAAGCTGTAACTGTTACTGCAGGAAGCTTTGAAGCAGGTGATAAAAAAAGAGTTGCTACTGTATTAACTGCATTAGATGTTTATACAACAGGAGGTGCCAATGGCGATATTACAAGTGCCATAAAAACTTTACCAGGAACACAGCAAGTAGGAGAGCAAGAGGGTTTATTTGTTCGTGGTGGTGCAGGTTATGAAACTAAGCAAATGATAGATGGAATGGTTGTTAATAATCCTTTTTACAGTGGTTCGCCAGATATTGCTACAAGAGGAAGATTTGCACCTGGATTATTTAAAGGAAATATTTTTAGCACTGGTGGTTATAGTGCATTATATGGACAAGCATTAAGCAGTGTGTTATTGTTAGAAAGTATTGATTTGCCCAATCGTTCAGAAGCAAGTGCTTCTATAAGCTCAGTGTTTGTTGGTGCAGGTTTTCAGCACTTGGCAAAAAATAAAAAATCTTCTTATGGTATTAATTATGGTTACACCAATTTGTTGCCATATTTCGCTGTTATAAAACAAAAGCCTGATTATTTTACGCTTCCTGAATTTCATAATGCAGATGCCAATTTTAGGATAAAAACCAAAAGAGGTGGCATGATAAAATATTACACAAATTTTTCTGCAAACAAAATGGGATTAAGAAATGTAGATATAGACAGTAGTTTATTGAAAGATGCTTTTACTTTGAAAAATAATTTTTGGTACAATAATGTGTCGTATAAAGAAAATTTAGGTAAGGGCTGGAAATCCTTATTGGGCTTTAGTTACAGCACTAACAATGATATTATACAAACAGATATTCAAAATCAAAATAATCAATCTGTAACCACAGGAATACATTATATTGATGATAAGAAAATTGCCTTAAACAGCCAACAAGATTTAACTGTTTTAAGAGGAGTTTTAGAAAAAAGAATTAGTGGCATTAGTACTGTAAGGTTTGGCTCGGAGTATTGGTATTCGTTCAATAAATATTTATACAATAACAATTTCACATCAACCATTAAAGATCATTACACAGCCATTTTTGCAGAAACTGATTTGTATATAACCAATCAATTAGCCTTTAAAGCTGGAGGAAGATTTGAGTATTCATCTATGATGAAAGCTAGGAATATTGCACCTCGTTTAGCATTAGCTTATAAAACTGGCAACAATGCACAAATGAGTATTGCTTTTGGTGAATTTTACCAAAAACCAGAAGTATTGCAAATTATGAATTACAACAATGGTGTGCATCAAACAGGTTATACAAAAGCAACACACTATTTAATTAATTACATAAAAAATACTTCGTTACAAACTTTTAGAGTAGAAGCATTTTATAAAAAATACAACAATTTAATAAAAACTTTTCCAGATACAAATAATACTGGAAATGGCTATGCACAAGGGTTTGAGCTATTTTGGAGAGATAAAAAAACTTTTAAAAATATAGATTACTGGATAAGCTATAGTTATTTAGATACTAAAAGAGATTTCTTAAATTATCCTACAACATTACAACCCACATTTGCTACTCCACATACATTGAGTGTTGTTACAAAAACGTTTGTTACAAAATGGAAAACTGGTTTCAACTTTACTTACAATTTTGCCACTGGTCGCCCTTATTACAATATTGCATTTAACAACAACACAAATAAGTACGAAATTCTTGATGAAGGCAAAACCATTAGCCTGCACAATCTTGGTTTTAGTTTAAATTATTTACCCAATCTTGGAAAACAAAATGCCAAAACATTTATAGTTTTAGTTGCCAGTGTAACCAATGTTTTAAACTCAAACTTAATTTACAACTATCGTTATTCTTATAATGGATTGAATAAAGTAGCAGTAACGCCACCTGCCAAACAATTCTTTTTTATAGGATGTTTTTTGAGTTGGGGTGTTGATAAAACGCAAGATGCCATTAATAATAATCTTTAAATTTTTTAACCAATAAAACAACAATTATGAAACAGTTATTAATCGCTTTCGCTTTACTTTTTAGTACAGCAATATTTGCACAATCTGATAAATATATGAGTGCCATGAAAGCAAATATTCAACAAATGAAAGATGCCAAAACAAATGAAGAAAATATTGCTGTAATTCAAAAATTTGAACGAATAGCTGAAGCAGAAAAAACACAATGGTTGCCTTATTATTATGCTGCTATGTTAAAAGCAACAATGGCAATTATTTCACAAGAAGATAATAAAGATGCTCTTGCAGATGAAGCAACAACAACATTAGATAAAGCAGATGCACTCTCTAAAAACAATAGCGAAATTTTGTGCATTAGAAGCTTAATTGCAACAGCAAAAATGTTGGTAAACCCTCAGGCAAGATATATGGAGTTTGGCATGTTGATTAACAAATATATTAATGAAGCAAAAAAGGCAGATGCCAATAATCCACGCCCTTATTATTTAGAAGCAAGCAATATATTTAATACCCCTAAACAATTTGGTGGTGGTTGTGAAAAATCGAAACCCATTGCTGAAAAGGCTTTACAGTTGTACAATAGCTTTAAACCAGAAAATGAAATTGCACCCAATTGGGGTAAAGAAAATATTGAGCAAATATTAAAAGCATGTAATTGATTTTTTTTAAAATTTTATTAAAATATTTAATCAATAAAATATGGAAAAAGAATTTTCAGCAAATGACAGCATTGCTCTTATAGAAGAGATGATAAATAAAGCCAAAAGCAATTTTAGTGATGATAGTTTCTTATACCTCCTTTGGGGTTGGGTTATTTTTATTTGTTCTGTTGGTCATTTTTTATTACTAAAATCTGGTTTGGTAAAAAATCCTGAATACATTTGGGTACTTACATGGATAGCTGTATTAGTGCAAATATTTTATATTTTTAAAGTTGAAAAAAAGAAAAGAGTTAAAACATATACTGACGAAATAATTGGTTATTTATGGATGACTTTTGGCTTTACTATGTTTTTTATAACTATAATTTTAGGATATACAAGTAATTGGGTTACTCTTTACCCGCTACTACTTTTTTTATACGGTACCCCAACATTTTTAAGTGGAGTTATTATAAAATTTATGCCTTTAAAAATAGGAGGAATATCTTGTTGGATTTTAGCATTTGTTGCTAAGTTTACTCCAAATATTTATATTTTATTATTGTTAGCACTTGCTGTTATTGCAGCTTGGATAATACCTGGTTATTTATTAAAAATAAAATTCAAAAAACAAAATCATGGGTAAGCAAACAACACTTTCAGAAAAAGAAAGTTTAGCACTTATAACCTCTATGATTCAAAAAGCAAAAGCAAGTAATCATGAAAAAGGGATTGCAGCTATTTTATGGGGTGTTACAATAGCAATAGCATCGTTGTTGAGTTATTTACAAATTGAATTGAATTTAGAATTTCCTTTTGATCCTTTTTTACTGATTATAGTTGCCATCGTTTTTCAAATTTATATTTCTGTAAAAGAAAGTAAATTAAACAAAGTTACAAAGCATGAAGATGCTGCTATAAATGCTGTTTGGCTTACTTATGGCATTTCTATTTTAGGACTTGTAGCTTATATCAATATTGTGCCAAATGTATCTGCACAATTATCAAAACAAGAAGGTTGGGAGTTTGTAAAACACTACATAAATAATACTAAACCCGATGAAATATTATCGCCATTTGTTTTAAGCTCTTATTCGTTATTTATTTTGCTATATGCTTTTCCTACTTTAGTTACAGGCATTGCAAAAAAATTTGTGCCAATGATTGTAGGTGCTATTTTAGCCTATGTATTTTTTATCATTTCATGTTTTACTGCATTAAAATTTGACTTATTGTTAGGAGCATTAGCAGCAATAGTGTGTTGGTTAATTCCTGGTATTATTTTAAGAAGAAAATTTTTGAAATTACACAAGAATAATGTTTAAAGAACTTGATCCTATATTACACTCTCAGTTAAGACTTGCAGTAATGAGTTTGCTTATTGGTATTAAAGAAGCAGAGTTTACTTTTATAAAAGAAAAAACAAACGCAACTGCTGGAAATCTTTCTGTGCAAATTCAAAAATTAAAAGATGCAGGATATGTAGATGTAAAAAAGCAGTTTAAAGATAATTATCCCTTAACAACATGTTCTATTACAAAAAAAGGAGTTGAAGCATTTGAAAAATATGTAAAAGCACTACAAGGTTATTTACATACAGATACAAATTAGTGTATTGTTTAAAAGCATTTAAACACTAAATTTTCTTTCAATAAATTACAAGTTGCTATTTAGCTTATTTTTATTGCATGGAAAAAATAGTTTTAGTTGATGAACTTGATAATGAAATAGGTGTTGAAGAAAAAATAAAAGTGCATCAACTGGGGCTTTTACACAGAGCCTTTAGTGTGTTTATTTTTAATGATAAAAATGAAATGCTTTTACAACAAAGAGCATTTAATAAATACCATAGTGGAGGCTTATGGACTAATGCTTGTTGCAGCCATCCTCATAAAAACGAAACTGTAATTAATGCAGCAAAAAGAAGATTGCAAGAAGAATTAGGATTTATTACTGAACTCACAACTGCTTTTCATTTTATTTATAAAACTACATTTGAAAATGGGTTAATAGAACATGAATACGATTATGTATTAATAGGTTATTACAACCAAAAAATTACTCCAAACATTACCGAAGTTGCAAACTACAAATTTATTTCATTGCAAGAAGTTGAAAAAGAGCTACAACAAAATCCAGCACACTTTACCGAATGGTTTAAAATAGCTTATCCTAAAGTAAAAAGTTTTAGTTAAGAATAACTTGCTGAAATATTTTTTTTCAATTTATATTTAAGTTACTACTTTTGTTATCCCCCTCGCAAAAATATTTTTACTGCCCCCTCAGCTTAAATGTTTATAATATTTTTTTTATAACCTAAAATATGTATTTATGAAAACTACATTTACTTCTAAAAGTATGAAGGTGTTATTTGTGTTACTGTTTGCATTTGTCTTTGCAAATGTTAATAGCCAAACAACATACTATGTAAACGATGCCTCACTTGTTGGTGATGTTATAACAACTGCCATTGGTGATGACTTAAATGCTGGTACAGCAAATGCTCCATTTGCAACACTTACTAAAGCAAATTCTGTTGCTGTATCTGGTGATATTATTATTGCAGATGCAGGCACATACCAAGAAAATGGGTTTACCATTAAACCAGGTGTTACACTTTCTGGTGTATGTGCATCTAAAAGCATTTTTGTTGTAAAAACAAGTAGTATCACTGTTTCATCAAATTCTGAACTTTCTCGTTTTACAATTACAAGACAAACCAATTCTGATGTGCCAAGTATTTCTGTAGCAACAATAACTGGAGGAACGGGTATGAAAATAAATAACTGTCTTTTTTTAAAGAATCGTTCTGCAATTTATGTAAATAGCACTACTGCAAGTAATGCCTTACTTGTAAATAATAATGATTTTGATGATAACAGAACAGGAATGGTGTTGGTTGATGCAACATTTGCTAATATTACAATTTCAAACAACAATTTAGTAAAAAGTAGAAGTTTTGGAATTATTTTTACAAGTGGCGTAAGTTCTTTATCAAATATTAATATTTCAAACAACAATTTTGCAGATAACCAAGCTGGTGGCATTGGTATAGAAGGAACTGCTGTAGGTGGTATTACACTTACCAACAACTGGTTTGGCACTGCAACACCCAATTCATATTCAGGTGTTGTAAATGGAGGCTTTTCGGTAGATGCACATAATGTTATTTCTTCATATCCGTATAATTTTACTGATTTGAATGGAGCCGCAGACCCCAATTATCCAAATGATATTGCAGGTGGAGGTTTGGCAGGAATTTCAAGTGCTATACATGCTAGTTCAGCAATAGCATTTAATTTACCTACTTGTGGGGTTACTTCAAATAATCCTGTTGCATGGTACTCAACTATTCAAGCAGCAATTAATGCTTCTAATGCAGGTGCTACCATTATTGCAGGTTCAGGTACTTATGCCGAGAAAGTAACTGTAAATAAATCTCTAACAATCCAAGGAGAAGATAGTGCTACAACTATTTTAGATTTTGGAGATGCAAATTATATTGCAGCAGGTGGCAATGGATTTACTGTTACAGCAAATAATGTTTCTATTTCTAAATTTAAAATTCGCAATTACAATAATGGAATTAGCAATACAAGTGGTGTAAGTAATATTTCTATATCTCAAGTTACAGCAATTGAAAATTATGGCTCAGGATTTTATTCTAATAAATCATTGAATGGCTTAACTATTACACATTCAATTTTTAAAAACAATGGATATAAAAATAATGTAAATAGTGCAGGAACCAGAAGAGGAATAATGACTCAAGCAAGTGATGCTGATTTAAAAAATATTGTAATAACCGATAATGTAGTTACAGATAACAGCTTAGTAGGAATTGATATTAATTTAAACAAATCTACAAATGGAATTAATATTTCTAATAACACCTTAGCTCGTAATGGAGATGATGAAATAGGAATATGGTTAGGTAATAATAATAAAGATACAAGTGGTGCAGTTATAGTTGCCAATAACAATATCACTTTAAGTAATGCAGTAAGGTTTGGTATAGAAATTAAAAATCCATCAGGCACAGGAGATACAACTGGTGTAGGAAGTATTTTTGTTAAAGGAAATACTATTACTACATCAGCACACATAGGAGCTAATAGAGATATGGGTGGTATAGTTGTTATAAGAAGAAAAGATGGTTATTCAGGTGCACTTTGTATTAATGACCAACCCAAAGGAGTTGTAGTTTATAACAATAGTGTAAGTGTTCAAAACATTCATGCAAATCTAAATGATGCTTATGGAATTGTTGCAGGAGGTACTGAGCATATTATTTATGGCAATACAGTAACCAATACAGAAATTCCTATACAACTACAAAAAGGTAATGATGGATATTTAACAAATAATAGCTCCAACCAAGCCAGTGTAGATTATTATTTTAGTAGAGATAATTCTGCTGATGCTTGTGCATCGGTTGCCAATAATACAATTACAGGATCTGGAGATGTAAGATTAGTTACTGGTGTTGCAACAAGTACAACAACATTATCGGGTGTAAAAAATGCTATAACTAATGATTATTTTTGTACTATTCAAATGGCAATAAGTTTAGCCAACAATGATGATATTATTAAAGTTGCACCAGGTACTTATGTAGAAGATTTATTTTTAGATAAAAGATTATCTTTAAGAGGTGCTAATTATGGCATTAATCCTAATGCTGGTCCAAGATTACCTGAAACAATATTAACTCCTGCTGTATCTGATCCAGGCGGCACTGCAACAATTTATATAGACCCAGCAGGTAGTGGTTCTACAATTGATGGCTTTACTTTTAATGGAGATAATCCTTTACTTACAAGTGGTGTATTAATAAATGAAGGATTAACTGATGTAGATGCTGTAGAAGCTATTAGTGCTTATGAAGGATTATCAAATGTTACTGTACAAAATAATATCATTAAAAATTATGCTTATTCAGCAATAGATTTTTATAATTATTACAACGGCGGAAATGCTACTTCTGGAAATTTAATTACTAACAATTTAATTAAAGATATACGTCCTACTGGTGGTTTTGGAATAGGGGTATTAATTTATAATAACTGCTACACCAATATTACAAATAATGTTATAAATGGAACAATGGTGGGCGTTCAAACAGGCAACTTTTATAAAGCAGATCCAGGTAGCAGCCACTCAATTTCTAATAATACTATAACATCTTATAGAAAGGGAATTTGGTATAATGGTTCATACTCTAATGCAAGTAATCATAACATAGAAAACAACATTCTTAGAACCTATACAGGTGCTCCCAATAACTGGAGCATTCAAATAACCTCAATTCAAGACAATGTATCTCCAAACATTAATAATAACGATATTGGTGGAGCAAAGTATGGTTATAATTTATGGAGTAATAATACAACTGATACCATTACAATTAAAGGAGGAATTGTAGGCGAATGTGTAAATGGTATAGTAGCAGATAATTTTGAAGGCTATCAATCAAATGCTAATTCAAGCTACTACAAAGTTAAAAATGTTACAATAGCTAATTGTGATACTGCAATCGTAGTAAGAGATGCACCAGAAAATTCAAACTCATCAACCGTAGGATTATTAATTGCAGATAGTACCAATTCATCTGCTACTCCAATTGCATTGTATGTAACAGGAAGCGATGCTTCTGTGAAAATTATGAATACTAACCCTAATATTTATACTTATGATGGTAATATTCTTAATGTTAGTGGTAATCCTATTAATGCAACAGATGGAGATGTTTTGACTAATGGAAATTCAACATACATTACAGGTGGTGGAACTTTTAGGAATTACACAATGAATAATTTTACCTCCAACACCATTACAAGTGGTGCAGGAAATACAATTAATATATTGAACAGTTATAGATCAATCTCAAGTTTAGGAAGTTTAACAACCAATGATAATTTAATATTAAAATCTACAGCTGCAGGTACAGCTTCAATAGGTCAAAGTGATATTTTTGGTGCATACATTAATGGAAATGTAAAAGTAGAACGCTATATACCAACCAAAGCCAGTAGAAAATGGATATTTTTAGCAAGCCCAATAACACAAAGTTTTGCAGATGGCTGGCAACAACAAATTCACATTACAGGAAATGGAACAGGAGGAACAGTTTGTCCTTCATTAACGCCACACTCCAATGGTTTTGATGCAACAATAGCCAATTCTACAAGTGTATATGCTTATGATGCTTCTAAAACCAGTGGAACTCGTTGGACAGCTATTACAAGTACTTTATTAGACAATACAAATTCAAATACAGGCTTTAGGGTAAATATTCGTGGACCAAGAAGTTTAGGTTGTAGTTTATTAGATGGCTCAATGCCACCACAATCAGCAGTCGTATTAAGCACTTTTGGAGCCATAAACAGTGCTAATAAAAATGCTGGAAACTTTACATTAACATATAATAATGCAAAAGATGGCAACAGCTCAGATAAATATGTATTGATAGCAAACCCTTATCCAAGTGCCATTAGTTTTGCTAGCTTAAGATTTGGAAGCAATGCAACAAAGATTGCCAACAATTATGCTATTTATCTTCCAGCAAATAATGCAGGTGTTTATACATATTGGGATGGCATTGCAGGGGAATTAATTAATGGAGATCCAGATAATAATTTTAATAATGCTAAAGGCGATATAATTGCAAGTGGTCAATCCTTCTTTGTGCAATCAACAATACCTACAGATCCTACATTTACTTTAGATTTTTATGAAAATCAAAAAGCAACAGAAACAGCAGCAGGTTATTTTAGAGGCAGAACAATAAATGATAAAATTCGTATCAGTTTAAACAAAGAACAAAAGTTAGATGAAATTATTGTTCGTTATGTAAATGATGCCAATGTAAATAATAATGAAACTGGTGCTATGGATATAGTTTCTATCAATAGTGGCACATTTATAAGCAGTATAAAAGCCAATAAAAAAATGGCTATACAAACAAGAGATATTAAATTACTAAGCACCGATGAGGTATGGTTGAATATAGGAGCAACACAAAGTGGTAATTATACTTTAAACTTTAGCGAGTTCGAAAATTTTGCTGTTGCTAATATTTATTTAGTAGATCATTTAGCCAATTCCATACAAAACATTAAAGACAATCCAGAGTATGTATTTAGTGTAGATGTTAATACTGCTGCTACTAAAGGAGCAACAAGATTTAGTATTGTATTCAACAGAGGCGAACAACCAATTGTTTACAACAATATTAAAATGTATCCTAATCCTGCTAGCAAACAAGTTACATTATTATTACCACAAAGTGCAGATAATAATTACACTATAAAAGTAACTGATATGGCAGGTAAAATTGTGTTACAACAAAAAGCTATGGGTGGCACAGAACAGTTAAGTGTTGATAAATTAACAACGGGTACTTATATTGTAGAAATAATAGACAGCAAAGGCAACAGAACAACAGAAAAATTGGTAAAGAATTAAGATTTAAGAGTTAAGATAAAGATTAATATACAATGTCATCCTGAGCCCCATTCATGTCATCCTGAGCGAAGCGAAGGATCTGCTGAAAAACATAGTACACAAGCAGATGTTTCACTTCGTTCAACATGACATAGATGTTTTGTTTCACTTCGTTCAACATGACATGGATGTTTTGTTTCACTTCGTTCAACATGACATGAAGAATACAGGCAGATTCTTCATTTCACAGAACAGTATAAAAAATAAAAGAAAAATATGAAAACAAAATTTTTAAGAGTAATAGGAGTATTAACAATAGCAATGTTTATTGCAATGCCTGTAATGGCTCAGGACGATTTTGATGAACCCGAAAATGATATACCAATCGATGGAGGTATTACTTTATTATTAGCAGCAGGTGCAGGTTATGGTGCTAAAAAATTGAGAGATAACAGAAAAAAATTACAACTGAAAAAATAATTCAGCAACTATTAAATTACACCTTGAATACCTGTATAATTCCAAGGTGTAATTTTTTTCAATTCTTTTTTAATACTGCTTTTTATTTTTAAAGAATCAATAAAAGCATGAATTGTATTTTTATTGATTGCATTTTTTCCTCTTGTTACATCTTTCAAAGCTTCGTAAGGATTAGGATAATTTTCTCTTCGCAAAATTGTTTGAATAGCTTCTGCAACTACAGCCCAGTTATTTTCTAAATCTGCTCTTATTTTTTCTTCATTTAAAACCAATTTTTTTAAACCTTTTTCCAAAGATTTTAGTGCAAGCATTGTATGAGCTACCAGAATACCAATATTTCTAAGCACTGTACTATCAGTCAAATCTCTTTGTAATCTACTAATAGGCAACTTAGTAGATAAATGTTCTAACAAAGCATTTGCAATACCCAAATTGCCTTCAGCATTTTCGAAATCAATAGGATTTACTTTATGTGGCATAGCACTTGAGCCAACTTCGCCTTGCTTTGTTTTTTGTTTAAAATAATCCATACTAATATACGTCCACATATCTCTACACAAATCAATCAAAATAGTATTGATGCGTTTTATACAATCAAAATGTGCTGCTAAATTATCGTAGTGCTCAATTTGTGTAGTAAACTGCATACGTTGCAACCCTAAAACTTCATCTACAAATTCATTACCCAAAGCTATCCAGTTTTTGGTAGGGTATGCAATATGATGAGCATTAAAATTACCAGTTGCTCCACCAAATTTTGCACTATAAGGAATGTAAGAAAATTGTTTAATTTGCCCTTCAAGCCTTTCAGCAAAAACCATAATTTCTTTTCCTAAAATTGTAGGAGAAGCAGGCTGCCCATGCGTTTTAGCCAACATTGGAATTTTTTTCCATTGCCTGGCAAATGATACTAAATTATTGTGAGTATTTACAATAGCAGGTAAATATTCATGCTCCATACAATTTTTCCAACTTAATGGAATGGCAGTATTATTTATGTCTTGGCTTGTTAATCCAAAATGCACCCACTCTTTTACATTCGTTGCATTTGTTTTGGCTAATTCATCTTTAATAAAATATTCTACAGCTTTTACATCATGATTGGTAACAGTTTCTATTTCTTTTATTAATACAGCATCATTAATACTAAAATTATTTTTTACTTGTATTAAATGTTGTTTGGTAGCAGAAGTAATTTTAAATATTTTTTTCGAAGCAAGAAATAAAAAATAATCTATCTCAACAGCCACTCTATATTTCATTAAAGCATATTCAGAAAAATAATTGCTTAAAAACGAAACTTGATTTCTATATCTTCCATCAATAGGAGAAAGGGCAGTAAGTTGATTTAATTCCATTATGAAATAATGATTTTAATTATAAAGTTAATTTGAAAATAAATTATTTTCTTTGAGCACAAATTTAAAAGAATTGAAGAAGATAAAAATAGGAGCAGTAAGTTATTTGAACACAAAACCATTACTGTACGGAATAAAACAAAGTTCAATTATTCATGAAATAGAATTAATAGAAGACTATCCTGCTAATCTTGCAACTATGTTAATGAACAATGAAATAGATGTAGGCTTAGTTCCAGTAGCTGTTATCCCTCAATTACAAGAAACTCACATTGTATCTGATTATTGTATTGGTGCCAATGGAAATGTAGCCAGTGTTTGCCTTTTTTCTGAAACTGATTTAGATAATATTGAAACTATTTTATTAGATTATCAAAGTCGTACTTCTGTAGCTTTATGCAAGGTTTTAGTAAAGCATTATTGGGAGAAAAGTAATATTGTTTTTAAAGATGGGGGTAAAGATTTTAGAAATGAAATTAAAGGCACAACAGCAGGTGTAATTATTGGCGATAGAGCTTTAGAGCAAAGACAAAATACTGCTTTACATATTTATGATTTGGCAGAAGAATGGTTGCATTTTACACAACTTCCTTTTGTATTTGCAGCTTGGGTAGCTAATAAAAAATTAGATGATACATTTATAGAAAATTTTAATAAAGCCAATGCTTTGGGCTTAAAAAATATTGATAAAGTAGTAGCAGAAGAAAATTATAGTATATACAATTTGCATCAATACTATACACAAAATATAAGCTACATTTTAGATGAGGAAAAGCGAAAAGGGTTGCAATTATTTTTAGAATATTTAAAAACAATTTAAACTCCTAAAATTGTATAATAAAAAAGTCATCTGAAAAATTCAAGATGACTTTTTTTGTAGAGCGTACGGGAATCGAACCCGTGATTCCTCCGTGAAAGGGAGGCGTCTTAACCCCTTGACCAACGCTCCAAACTCTTAATTGGGGTGCAAATATAGAAGTGCAAACATTTGTAGCCAAAACTTTTTTAAATAGTTGAAAAAATAATTTTTGTTAATTTTATATCTATCTAAAAAAATAAAAACCTTAATACAATAGACATTGTATTTTTACCAAGTAAACAAAAAAAGTAAAAAAATGAATTCAAAATTATTAACGATTATTATTATTGGTGGCTTAATTTTATTATTGGGTGGTTGGAGCTGCAATAAATATAATGGCCTTGTAACTACAGAAGTTTCAGTACAAAAAGTATGGGGTAATGTTGAAACAAATTATCAACGCCGTACCGATTTGTATAATAGTGTAATAAAAGTTATTGAAGGTTCTGCCAATTTCGAAAAAACAACTTTAAAAGAAGTTATAAATGCCCGTGCAGCAGCTACTCAAGTAAAAGTAGATATTAATGACCCTGAATCTTTAGCAAAATATCAAGCAGCACAAGGACAATTACAAAGTGCTTTCGGAAGGTTAATGGCTGTTGCAGAGGCTTATCCTGATTTAAAAACTACCAAAGCTTTTCAAGATTTTCAATCACAAATTGAAGGCACTGAAAACAGAATTAATGTAGCTCGTCAAGATTATAACAAAGCAGTAGAAACTTATAATTTAAAAGTAAGAACTTTTCCTAACAATCTTTTTGCACAATTCTTTGGATTTAAAGCTAAAGAATTTTACAAAGCAGATCCAGGAACAGAAAAAGCCCCAGAAGTTAATTTCAACATTAAGTAACAAAAAATCATGTTGAACTTTCTTAAAAAAAAGCCAGAAAGTTTTTTTTCAACCGAAGAAAAGCAAACAATAGTACATGCTATTCAACAAGCTGAAACAAATACCAATGGTGAAATAAGAGTGTATATTGAAAATCGTTGTAAGCACACTAATACTGTTTTTAGAGCAGAAAAAATTTTTAGAAAACTAAACATGTACAATACTGAAAACAGAAATGGAGTATTGGTTTATATGGCAGTTAAAGATAAAAAATTAGCAGTGTATGGCGATAAAGGAATTTACGAAAAAGCAGGTATTGAATTTTGGGAAGAAAGTGTACAACAAATGATTCAGCATTTTAATAAAAATAATTTTTCTAAGGGCATTGCAGAAGTAGTTTTAAAAATTGGTGATGCCCTTAAACAACATTTTCCTTACAATAAAGACACAGATATAAATGAGTTGCCAGATGATATAGTATTTGGTAAATAAAGTTTATTATTTGTTTTAAGTTCATGAAATATTTTCTTTCAATATTGTTTTTGTTTTTTACTGTATTTGCAGTAGCTCAAAAAAGTATTCCTAAACCCAATCCTCCGCGATTGGTAAACGATTTAGCCCATTTGCTCAATAATAGCGAAGTGGAGCAGTTGGAAAGAAAATTAGTTGCTTTGGACGATAGTACTAGTAATCAAATTGCAGTAATTATTGCCCCTTCACTTCATGGAGAAATTATAGAAGATGTAGCAGTAAATACTTTTAGAGAATGGGGTATTGGCAGTAAAAACAACAATGGTGTATTATTATTAATTGCCTTAGAAGAAAAAAAAATTCGCATAGAAGTAGGTTATGGTTTAGAAGGAGCCATACCAGATGTTGTAGCAAAAGATATTATTGAAAATGATTTAACACCTGCATTTAAACAAGGAACTTATTTTGTTGGAATTTCTAAAGCTGTTGATGATATTAGTAAAGCAGCAGTTGGTGAATATAAAATTAAAAGGAAGAAAAGTAATAACGGAACAAGCGGAAAAAGTCTCATTATTTTCTTCATCATTTTATTTATAGTGTTAATGATTGTAGCCAATAGTGGTAGAGGTGGTGGAGGAAATGTTATAAACAGAGGTGGCAGCAGCAATCTTGCAAATACCTTATTCTGGTTAAGTATTTTAAATAGTGGCAATAGAAGTGATAGTGGAGGTGGTGGGTTTGGAGGATTTGGAGGTGGTGGGTTTGGAGGATTTGGAGGAGGAAGTAGTGGAGGAGGAGGAGCCAGTGGTGGTTGGTAAATTTTTCACTGCAACATTTTTTACATTATTTTTTTATTTTCAGCCAATAGTTTTATTTATCTAAACTGCAAACTGTTTCACTTACATACTTATTTTTGCAATCTTAAATTATAAATACCTTTTTTAGAAATAAAAATACTTATGGGAAGAATTTTTGAAGTTAGAAAAGCAACCATGTTTGCCCGTTGGGATAGAATGGCAAAACAATTTACAAGAATAGGTAAAGAAATTGCAATAGCTGTAAAAGCTGGTGGTGGCGACCCAAACACTAATCCTGCATTAAGAAGATGTTTTCAAAATGCTAAGAGTGTAAATATGCCTAAAGATCGTGTAGAAGCTGCTATTAAAAGAGCTTTGGGCAAAGAAATGGATAACTATGAAGAAATTTTGTACGAAGGTTATGCACCACATGGTGTAGCTATTTTAGTAGAAACTGCAACAGATAATCATGTACGCACTGTAGCTAATGTAAAAAGTCATTTTAATAAAGGTGGTGGAAGTTTAGGTAATAGTGGCAGTGTAAGTTTTCAGTTTAAAAAAATGGGTGTGTTTAAATTAAATCCAGAAGGATTAAACATAGATGATTTAGAATTAGAATTAATTGATTTTGGTTTAGAAGAATTAGGCGAAAGCTCTGATGATGAAGGAAAAACTATTTTAGTATTACGCTCTGCTTATACAGATTTTGGGCATTTACAAAAGGCTTTAGAAGAAAAAAATATTACACCTATTAGTGCCGAATTGGAATGGATTCCTACAACAACAGTTCCTGTAAATGATGCTCAGGCAGAAGATGTAAGTAAACTAATTGAACGCCTTGAACAAGATGATGATGTAAGTAAAGTGTTTCATAATATGGGTTAATACTTTTGCTAAATACATTAAGCCATCATTTTTCTTTTGGTTTGTTTTTTATTCTTTCAAAAAACCGTATTCATACACTTTAGGCGTTATTTTTTGGGCAAGAAGATTTAGTTTGCTCCTTAGCTTGCCAATCAACATAGTGTAGGTTTCGTCTGAGCTTTTTGCGTTCATTCTACCTTTATCGTTTCTACCTTGAAAAAACTCTCTAATATCGTACAGGCTTGCATTGGGAAGAATAGCATTAAATGAATGATAATATTTCCAAAGTTCACGACCTGCCTCGAAAACAGCTTTAGCTTCAGCAGAAAATATTCTTTCTTCGTCCTCTTCCCCCTCTTTGAGGGGGTAAGGGGGAGTAATAAAATTCTTTGTTTCTTCTTTGAGGTGGTAAGGGGGAGTAATAAAATTCTTTGTTTCTTCTTTGAGGTGGTTAGGGGGAGTGATAAAATTTTTTGTTTCCTCTTTGAGGGGGTTATTGTGAGTGATAAAATTCTTTGTTTCTTCTTTGAGGGGGTTAGGGGGAGTGATAAAATTCTTTATTTTCTCTAATACATCAACCATATTATTTTTAACGTCTGCATCTCTTACCCTTAATATCCTAAGCCCTAATACTGACATTTGCCTATCACGTTCTTTATCATATAAAATTGCTTTTTCTGTATCGTGCGATGAACCATCTATTTCTATTACTAATCCAAGTTCTTTACAATAAAAATCTGCTATGTAATTTAGAATAGGCTTTTGACGATAGAACGATAATCCCATAAAACTATCTGCTCTTAATTGCTTCCATAGCAAGGTTT
>Ga0116193_1000504_pt1 | contig 36672 bp, 29 predicted proteins | sample AD_UKC115_MetaG_FD_89892 | JGI IMG/M metagenome (GOLD analysis project Ga0116193, IMG submission 89892) | Active sludge microbial communities of municipal wastewater-treating anaerobic digesters from Hong Kong - AD_UKC115_MetaG | ecosystem: Engineered > Bioreactor > Anaerobic > Digestate... | reverse complement strand
TATTTGGCAGCTTCCAGTTCCAGTTTTAACTCCGGTGTTTTTCAAATATCTTTGCCCAAATTTTGAAATAATTGAATGGACAAAAATTTTAACGTTGATAAACAGCATACCCTTGGGCAATCGGTTTCAATTTCAGGAACCGGCTTGCATACAGGCATCAACGTAAAAATGGTTTTAAAACCCGCAAACCCCGGTTTTGGCTACCAGTTTCAACGGGTTGACCTCCCCGGATCTCCTGTAATTAAAGCAGATTGCGACCTGGTTACGGATACCTCCCGGGGAACAACGCTCGAAAAAGATGCTGTAAAAATTAGCACGGTAGAGCATATCCTGGCAGCCCTGGTAGGTATGGGTGTAGATAACTGCCTGATTGAGGTTAACGGGCCCGAGATCCCCATTATCGATGGAAGCAGCTACCCCTTTGTAGAAATCATCGAAAAAGTTGGGGTTATTGAACAGGATGCTGCTAAAGTTTGGTACACCCTCGATACCAATATTAGTTTTTATGATGAAAAGAAAAGGGTGGAGATGACGGCCCTCCCTTCTCCCAATTTTGAAGTAACCACCCTTATAGATTTTAATAGCCCGGTGTTGGGTACCCAACATGCCAGCATGAAAAATATCCGGCTGTTTAAAAATGAAATTTCTCCCTGCCGTACCTTTTGTTTCCTTCACGAATTAGAAGCCCTGCTCGAACATAACCTGATAAAAGGGGGTGATATTAACAATGCCATTGTAGTGGTTGATAAGGCCGTTACTTCCGAAGAAATGGAGAGACTGGCCAAAGCATTTGGCAGGAAAACGGTGGAAGTAAAACAAGAAGGTTACCTCAATAACCTCGAACTCAGGTTCCCCAATGAAGCCGCAAGGCATAAATTATTGGATGTAGTGGGCGATTTGGCTTTAATTGGTTACCCTATTAAGGCGAATATCATTGCCAACAGGCCAGGACACAGCAGCAATGTAGAATTCGCAAAAAAAATAAAACAATACATAAAGAAGAATAAGCATACCCGGGGTATCCCGGTTTATGATCCCAACCTGCCACCCGTTTATAATCTGCAACAAATAGAAAATACACTTCCACACCGGTTCCCATTCCTTTTGGTGGATAAGATTATTGAACTGCAGGATAACTTTATTATTGGTATAAAAAATGTTTCCTTCAACGAGTATTTTTTCCAGGGCCATTTCCCCGGAAATCCTGTAATGCCTGGCGTACTACAAATAGAAGCGCTGGCGCAAACCGGGGGCATACTCTGTATAAATGCCATGCCTGAGGGTAAATATGATACCTATTTTTTAAAAATTGACAACTGCAAATTCAAACAAAAAGTATCTCCGGGTGATACCATGATTCTAAAAATGGAACTGATTGAACCCATCCGGCGTGGAATTTGTGTAATGCGGGGCAGCGTTTATGTAGGAAATAAACTCTGTACCGAGGGCGAATTCACTGCACAACTTGTTAAGAATACAGACCCCAAATCCTGATTCAAGAAAATGAATTTTTACCAGACGACCCATAAACCCCGGTAGTATGATCCACCCGCATACTTATATACACCCGAATGCCAAGCTGGCCACCAATGTGAAGGTGGATCCATTTACCGTTATCCATCCCAATGTAGAAATTGGAGAAGGAACCTGGATAGGAAGCAATGTTACCATTATGGAGGGATCCCGCATCGGAAAAAATTGCAGGGTATTTCCGGGTGCGGTAATTGCCGGTATTCCGCAGGATTTAAAATATGAAGGCGAATCTACCACCGTGGAAATTGGGGATAATACTACCATTCGTGAATTTGTTACCATCAACCGGGGAAGTAAAGACCGGTGGACCACCAAGGTGGGTAACAACTGCCTGATTATGGCTTACAGCCACATTGCCCACGATTGTATTATTGGGAATAATTGCATCCTGAGTAATAACTCTCAAATTGCCGGCCATGTGATACTTGGCGATTGGGCCATCCTGGCGGGAATGTGTGCCGTACACCAATTTGTTCAAATTGGACAGCATGCCTTTGTTTCTGGAGGCTCGCTGGTGGGAAAAGATGTCCCCCCCTATATCAAAGCAGGCCGCACCCCATTGAGCTATGCGGGTGTGAACTCGGTTGGACTGAAGCGAAGAGGGTTCAGCCTCACCCGGATTAACCAAATCCTTGACATCTACCGCATCATTTACAATAAAAATATGAATACCTCCCAGGCACTTAACTATATTGAGGAGGAACTAACGGCTACAGATGAACGCGATGAAATTGTTACCTTCATCCGGGAAAGCGGCCGTGGAATTATTAAACGATACGCCAAGGGAAACCTTGACGATGAATAAGGGGCAGAACCCTCCACATGAATATCGTCCTCAACAATACAGGGAAAAGATATAACCGGGAATGGATATTCCGCCACCTGAACCAGGAGTTTCGCTCCGGAGAATCTTATGCCATCACAGGGCCCAATGGTTCAGGAAAATCAACCTTACTTCAGGTAATGGCAGGCGCCATTTTACATAATGAGGGAGAGGTTATCTTTCAACCATCCTCCAATGCAAAACCCATAGAAGAAATGGAGAAATACAGGCATTTCTCTTTTGCAGCGCCTTACCTCGATCTGATAGAAGAAATGACGGGATTGGAATTCCTGAAATTTCATCATGCTTTTAAACCGCTTTCCGAACCGCTCGATAAGATCCTCCATAAGGTAGGGTTAAGCCATGCTATCAACAAACAAGTCAGGTATTACAGCAGTGGGATGAAACAAAGACTAAAACTGGCACAGGCCTTTTTTTCAGATGCTCCGGTCTTGTTGCTGGATGAACCCACCGCCAACCTGGATGCGGGCGGAGTAAGCCTTTATCATGAATTAATTTCGAATCATACCCGGGGGAAATTAATCGTTGTTTGCAGCAATGATGAACATGAAATCAACTTTTGCTCGCATCGCATCTCTATTCCCGATTATAAAAGAGTTTAACGCCGGCTCGCAATGAGGAGGTTGAGGTCGGTATATTTTAAATCGAACCTTTCGCTGAGATAAAAATTAGTAAGGCACCCTTTAAACAGGTAAATCCCACTGCGGATATTGATTTTGTGCCAAATTACATTATCGATCCCACCTTCATCCGCCGTTTCGAGCAACAACGGCATGAGGATATTGCTTATGGCCTGGGAAGCAGTGCGGGCGAACCCGCTTGGAATATTGGGAACACAATAATGGATCACATCATATTTGGTGAAGGTGGGTATTTCGTGGGTGGTAACCACACTCGACTCAAAGCATCCGCCATGATCGATGCTCACATCCACAATCACCGAGCCTGGGCGCATTTGGCTAACCATTTCCTCTGTTACCACCACCGGGGTACGCCCGCCGTTACCGCTCAGGGCCCCTACAGCCACATCACAGGTTTTTAATTGTTTGGCCAGGATTTTCGGTTCTATAACGGAAGTCCATAAACGCCCACTGATATTATTCTGCAATCGTTTTAACCGATAAATACTATTGTCAAATATTTTTACACTGGCTCCCATGGCAAGCGCCGTGCGGGCTGCATACTCCCCAACAATACCGGCTCCGATGATAATTACTTTGGTGGGTGGGATCCCGCTGATTCCCCCTACCAATACCCCTTTCCCGTTGTTGGCATTGCTCAGGTACTGCCCTGCAATGAGCATCACCGCGCTACCGGCAATTTCACTCATGCTTCTTACAATCGGGTTATGGCCTGTAGCATCCTTTAAATTCTCGAAACTTAAAGCGGTAATCCGCTTCTCCATCATTTTCTCGAGGATAGATTTTTTCATCACCGGCAGGTGAATAGGCGAAATGATATATTGATTAGGCTTTAAGTAATTACAGTCTTCTTCACTCACCGGTGCGCTTTTTACCACTACATCGCTTTCGAAAACATCCTTCTTGGAAAACAATATTTTAGCTCCGGCATCGCTGTAGTCCTTATCCGAATAATTGGCGCCAATACCCGCATTGGACTCAATATTCACTTTGTGCCCATTCGCTACAATTACACTAACTGCATCGGGTGTAAGGGCTATCCGGTTTTCAATAAAGGAGGTCTCGTGAGGGATACCGATACATAACTCTTCCACTTTCGGTTTTACATCAAGGGTTTCTTCCAGGGTTTCATAGGAGAAAGATGGGGATACAAAAGGAAAGTTGGTTGCCATAGTTTCTGGGCCTGCAATAGCAGGCAATCAATTTACAAAATTATTTCCAGCCTGCGAAGCGATTCTCCAACAATTGTAAGTTTACAATGCAGGGTTTGGGGTGGGAATATTTCCGGAAATTTTTCGGGCCATTCCACAAAACTGAGCCCTCCGTTATATAAACAATCTTCTACCCCGGCATTCACTGCCTCTGCCTTCGATTGTAAGCGGTATAAATCGATATGGTAAACCGCTGAAGAGGAACCCGGTTTTTGGTACTCATTAATAATGGAAAAAGTGGGACTGCTGATGGTATCGGTAATGCCAAGTTCCCTGCACATAGCCGTAATAAGGGTGGTTTTTCCTACTCCCATAGACCCCTGCAAAGCCAGTACCTGGTAACCTGCTGCCTGGGCGAGGAGGCGCTTTGCCACGTCATTTACTTTTTCCAATGAAAATTCCACAACCATGATGCAAAGATATTTTTGTAATTAACAATTCACTTCTATGGAGCCTTAAATAATTTTGCAATATGGAAAAAATTGAATGGCGGGTTGAGGGTATGCATTGCACCAATTGTGCCCTTTCTATCCGCAAATACCTTGAGAAAGAAGGCCAGGAAGAAGTAAAAGTGAATTTTATTGGGGGCGATATCAGTTTTAAACATTTGGGCACTGTTTCTGCAGATAGGCTAAAACAGGGTATATCGGAATTAGGCTATAAGGTTACTAGCACCGTTGCATCCGGCATAACTGCCGAACCGGTTAAGCAAAATAGATTCAACCTGAAATTTACATCCCATCTTCACCGGTTTTTATTTTGCCTGCCGTTTACTCTTGTGCTCATGCTGCACATGCTACCCTGGCATATCCACTTTTTAATGAACCCCTGGATCCAGCTTTTTATTTGCCTTCCGGTATTTGTTGTGGGCATGGGGTATTTTGGGAAGAGCGCCCTGCGAAGCCTTCGAAAGGGATACCCCAATATGGATGTATTGATTGCGATGGGCGCCACAGCCGCTTTTGTGTATAGCCTGGTGGGAACACTGGGCAACCTTGGCCCCGATTATATTTTTTATGAAACTGCCGCTACCATTATCACGTTGGTTTTCCTGGGAGAATATGTAGAACATATTTCGGTGGATGCAACGCAAAAGGAACTGAAAAAATTATCGGCTCAACAAGTGGTAATGGCCAATATGATTGCCTTTGATGATAAATACCAGGAACAGGTCTTTCAGGTGGAAAGTGCCCAGTTAAAAGTGGGCGACCTGGTTTTGATTCGGACGGGGGAGCAGGTACCGGCCGATTGTAAAATCCTTTCAGGGAATGTAGAAGTAAGCGAAGCCCTACTAACCGGAGAGAGCCGCCCCCTCACCAAAACAAAAAAGGACCAGCTTATTGGGGGTAGTATTATTGAGGATGGTAGTTGTAAAGCCCAGGTAACTGCCGTTGGAAAAGATACGGTACTGAGCACTATTATTACCATGGTAAAAAATGCCGAGGCGGAAAGGCCGCCCTTGCAACAACTGGCCGATAAGATCAGCGCTATTTTTGTTCCGGCTGTAATAGGAATCGCCATTCTCACATTCCTGATCAATTATTTTGGGTTTCATGTTTCCGGCACATCCTCATTAATGCGTAGCATAGCTGTGCTGGTTATCAGTTGCCCCTGTGCCATGGGGTTAGCCACGCCGGCTGCCATTGCCGTGGGGCTGGGGCGCGCCGCAAAACAGGGGGTCTTATTCAGGGATGCTAAAAGTCTCGAATTGTTTAAGCATATTAAAACGGTGGTCTTCGACAAAACAGGGACGCTCACCTTAGGGCAATTCACTCTATCGGACATGCATACCCTAATGAATGAGGATGAGTTCAAAAAAATAATTGTTTCTCTCGAAAAATACTCTACCCATCCCCTTGCCCGTGCGGTAATTCGAATTTGGGACACTGTTGTGCCAAACCCGTTGTTTGAAGTGTCTGAAATAAAAGGAACCGGCATGAGGGCAAAAGATAAAGAAGGAAATGTGTGGGAACTGGGTTCAACCGATTTTTATAAACAGGGAACCCAACCCGAGCCCGGGCATACGGCATACCTGTTTAAAAATGGAGCCCTGCAGGGTTGGTTCGATTTGTCGGATACCGTAAGGCCCGAAGCGGCTGAAGTTATTGCTTACCTGCATCAAAAAGGAATGGAAACCATCCTGCTCAGTGGGGATAGTGAAGAAAAAGTATCGGCGCTGGCCAGGGAGTTAGGAATTAAAAAATATTTTGCCGGCTTTAAACCAGATGAAAAACTAAAAAAAATAGAGTCCCTGAATAAAATTTCGCCGGTGGTGATGGTAGGCGATGGAATAAATGATGCCCCTGCATTGGCAAAAGCGGCAGTCGGGATCTCAATGAGCGATGCGTCTCACCTCGCCCTCCAAAGCTCGCAGGTGGTTTTGATGAATTCCGGATTAAAACAACTCCCCCTTTCTATGGGCCTGGGAAAACATACTTTCCTAACTATTCGCAGCAACCTGTTTTGGGCCTTTATATATAATATTGTTGCCATTCCGGCTGCCGCAATGGGTTTTATGGCACCCCGGTTTGCTGCATTTGCAATGGGCTTCAGTGATGTGGTGCTGGCATTAAATTCACTTTGGCTTAAATTTAAAAAAGTTACCTGAGCCTTTACCGACGTTAACTTAGCGAAAATTTTTCTTGAAGGACATTTCCCAGATATTAAAGAACTATTGGGGGTACGATCGTTTCCGGCCTCTGCAGCGGGAAATCATTGAATCGGTATTGCAGGGAAACGACAGCCTGGCCATCCTCCCAACAGGCGGCGGCAAATCGATTTGCTTTCAGATTCCTGCCCTGGCAATGGAAGGAATTTGCCTGGTTGTAAGCCCGCTCATTGCATTGATGAACGACCAGGCAGAAAACCTGAAAAAACGAGGTATCCATGTGCTGGTGGTTCATTCGGGAATGCGTTACGCTGAAGTGAAAAATACGTTGAGTAATGCCGCATTTGGCAATTATAAATTTCTTTATGTTTCGCCCGAAAGGTTGGAAACAGAATTATTCAGGGAGTATCTTCCCGCCATTAAACCTTCGTTAATAGCCGTGGATGAAGCCCATTGTATTTCGCAATGGGGATACGATTTCAGACCTACCTATTTAAGGATTTCAAAGCTAAGGCAGGAACTCCCACGGGTTCCTATTATCGCTCTTACTGCATCGGCTACCCAAAAAGTGCAGGATGATATTTGCGAAAAACTCCTGTTTGGAAAGAATCATCGCATATTCAGACAGTCATTCGAAAGACCCAATCTTTCTTATAGCGGATTTATTCCGCAATCTAAACAGCACAAAATTTTAGAAATTTTACGGAATGTACCGGGTTCCGGAATTGTGTATTGTAATAGCAGGAAGCTAACCCAACAGCTTGCCGATTTACTGATCAAAAATAAAATCCCGGCTGCCGCCTACCATGCCGGATTATCATCGGAAGATAGAACGGCAGCCCAAAATAAATGGATACAGAATCAGGTAAGAATTATGGTTAGCACCAATGCATTTGGGATGGGAATTGATAAACCCGATGTGCGTACGGTTATTCATTTTGATATCCCGGACTGTCTTGAAAACTATTACCAGGAGGCAGGGCGCGCGGGAAGAGACGGCAATAAATCGTATGCGATATTGCTGCATGAAGGGAAATCGCTGAACGACCTGGAGGAAAAAATAAACAACCGATACCCCGGCTTCGAAATATTAAAGAAGACATATTCCGCATTAATGAACCACCTCCAGGTTGCAGCCGGTGCAGGAGAAGGGCTGTCATTTGATTTCGACCTGCCTCTTTTTGCAGATAATTTTAAAATTAGTATGCCCCTGGCCGAATCGGCTCTAAAGGTTTTTGTGGAAGAAGGATTGATTGAACTAAGCCCGGGCGCCAACAAACCATCCCGGTTGGAATTTAAGGTTAACAGGGATGAACTGAATGACTTTGAAAAGCGATATCCTTCCAACAAAGAACTTATTCAAACCCTTCTTCGTAATTACGAGGGAATTTTTCATAATGAAACCCCATTATATGAATCATTACTGGCAAAACAGCTTAAAACTTCCTCCATCCAGATAAAAAAGGGACTATTGTTGATGCAGGCAAATGGTATCGTGTCCTATACGGCAGGATCACAAAAACCAGAGATCAGCCTGCTGCAAAACCGGATGTATGAGGATGCATTTAAAATTAACCTGAAGCTACTCAGGGAAAGGAAGGAAAACTTTAGAGAACAGCTTAGATCTTTAACCGGGTACGCCAATGAAACCGAAATTTGCAGGTCGGTATATATTGGGAGATACTTTAATGACCAGGGAATTAAAGATTGCCAGATTTGTGATAACTGCATCCGAAGAAGAAAGAACCGAATAAATTCAAGCCAATTCAAAAATATTGCCTCCGCAATTGAAATTACCATTTCTGAAACCCCAACAGCTATCTCAACCCTTTTGGAAACCTTAAAATCTTACCCGGATGATGCAGTGTGGGAAGCAATCAATTTTCTATTGGCAGAAGGTAAAGTAATTCGGGTTGAAGGAAATAAATTGAGACTTAAAGGAAAATAAAGTGCAAAAAAAAGGGACCAAGATAGAAATCTAGTCCCGCTTTAAAATCCAATATCCTATGAAAAACCAAGACGAAGATATACTTAGTTCTGGTTTAATCCAAGTATTTTTTTAAATTATGCTAAATTATTATTCCTACAAAAAATAATAATTTTATTAAATTCTATAAAGAATATCTGAATTCTTTAAACAATTCCAATAAAAGCACCAAGATAACCGGGAAATTTTTAATATTTTATAAATTTTACTTTTTCGTAAATTTATTATCAGGGCTATAGATATTATATAATTATTTAATTTAAATAATTATAGAAAAACCGGTTTAAAACCAGGAATTTTTTGACGAGGATCGCCTCCGGGTACTTCCTCCCAGCCCAATTACCCCTAACAACGACCTCACAATCGTATTTCCAGCGGTCCGAACCATACTTTTTACAATGCTATTATCTGCTATTTTTTCCAGTGTGGAAGGCTCCGGCTTATCTTCCTTTTTGGATGCAGGCTTATTTTCTTCGTCTTTTTCACTTGCGATTTGCAGCTTTTCATTCAGTATTTCATAGGCACTCCGGCTGTCCATATCCTGGTTGTATTTGGCAACCAATTTAGAGGATGCATTTATTTGAGCCACTTCCTGATCGGTAAGCACATCCATCCTGCTCCGGGGCGAGCATAGCATAACATGAACCAGGGGTGTTGGGATACCCTTTTCATTTAGCATGGTCATAAGCGCCTCTCCGATGCCTAACTGAGTAATCAGGTCTTCGGTTTTATAAAAATTGGTTTCCGGATAATTCTCGGCCGTTTGTTTTATGGTTTTCCGGTCGGCTGCGGTAAATGCCCGCAGTGCATGCTGCACTTTGAGTCCCAATTGGGCCAACACCGAAGCCGGTACATCCATTGGATTTTGGGTGCAAAAGAAAATGCCAATTCCCTTCGATCGGATTAATTTAACTACTGTTTCAATCTGCTTTATTAATTCATTGCTTGCTTCCTGGAATATCAGGTGTGCTTCATCAATAAACATGACCAGTTTAGGTTTATCCATATCGCCTTCTTCGGGGCATGTGGCATACAGTTCGGCCAGCATTTGCAGCATAAAAGAGGAGAACAACTTGGGCCTGTCCTGCATATCGGAAACCCGAAGTATATTAATCATACCCTTCCCATCAGAATTAATACGCAGGAGGTCGTCGGTTTCAAAGCTTTTCTCACCAAAAAAGATATCACCGCCCTGTTGCTGCAATTCAATCACTTTCCGAAGTATGGTTCCCGTAGAGGTACTTGAAATTTTTCCATAAACTTTTTCAATGTCCCCTTTGCCTTCATCGCTGATGTATTGCAACATTTTGGTAAGGTCTTTCAAATCGAGGAGGGGAAGTTTATTGTCGTCACAATACTTGAATATCAGTGCCACCACCCCACCCTGGGTATCGTTTAAGCCCAGGATTTTGCTAAGCAATACCGGTCCGAATTCGCTAACCGTTGCTCTTAGTTTCACTCCATTTTTTCCGGTAAGCGTTAATAATTCCGCAGGATACTTTGCCGGCGTATAGGTAAGGTGGAGTTTATTATATCTGTCTGCAATTTTATCGTTGGAAGCGCCTTCTGCTGCAATACCGCTTAGATCTCCCTTAATGTCCAGTACCAATACTGGAACGGAAGCATCACTCAGAAACTCACTAATCATTTGAAGGGTTTTTGTTTTCCCCGTACCGGTAGCGCCTGCAATGAGGCCGTGGCGGTTCATTGTTTTCAGGGGAAGAAAAACCCCCGCTTCGGAGATTACTTCACCATTCAACATACCACAACCAATTTGGGGAGCTTCCCCTTTAAAGCTGTACCCGGCCTTTATGGCTTCAACAAATCCAGATGCATCACTCATTATAATGATATTTTTTTATCTATTAAAAGTAAATACAGATTGGGAAATTTCAGGTAAAAACTAGTTGAAAAACTGATTTCTACCGGTCATCCCTGAAAAATAAAACGGAAATACGGCAGATCCGCCATTCATCAAGAACCAAATTTATATTTCGCTGTCACTGCATATCGGGCTAATTTTGCCACTCAAATGATAAAAGATATGAAAAAAATTTTTTGTACACTCTCTTTACTTGCCCTGTTGGCTCCTGCCTTCAGCCAGAAAGTAAAATATATTGAGTACAAACTCAAAAACGGGTTACCGGTAATCCTCTCCCAGGATAATTCTGCACCCGTAGTTACAATTTCTGTAATGTACCATGTGGGAAGTAAAGACGAACAACCCAATCGGACCGGCTTCGCCCATTTCTTTGAGCATCTTCTTTTTGAAGGATCAGAAAATATCAAGCGGGGCGAATTCATGAAAATTGTTACCGCAAACGGCGGTCAAAATAATGCCAATACTACCCAGGACCGTACCTTTTATTATGAGGTATTCCCTGCTAACCAGTTAGCCACAGGGCTCTGGCTCGAAAGTGAAAGGATGATGCATCCCGTAATTAATGAAATAGGGGTAAAGACCCAAAACGAAGTGGTGAAAGAAGAAAAAAGGCTTCGGGTGGATAACCAGCCTTATGGGAATTTTATTGGGGATATTATGAAGCTCCTGTTTTATAAACATCCATACCGTTGGGTACCAATTGGATCGATGGCTGACCTTGATTCGGCTACCCTCGATGAATTTAAGGCCTTTAATAAAAAATTCTACACGCCAAGTAATGCTGTACTGGTGGTTGCGGGCGATATCGATATCCCCAAAACCAAAGCCCTTATAGAAAGCTATTTTGCCGATATCCCATCGGGCACACCGGTGGTGAAGCAAAAATTTGTGGAAGCCCCCATCACCAAAGAAATAGTGGATACTGCATACGATGCCAATATCCAGATCCCTGCCATCATGATGGCCTACCGCACTCCGGGCATGACCAGTGCTGATTCCCGTGCCCTCGAAATGGCCTCCAATGTGTTAAGTAACGGAAACAGCAGCCGGATGTATAAAAAAATGGTGGATGATAAAAAGGAAGCACTTTTCGCCGGATCCTTTAACTATGCACTGGAAGATTATGGCGCCTATATCCTGTTCGCCATGCCCAATAACAACACGCCATTAGACACCCTGCTTCAGGATATGTCGGAAGAAGTAACCAAACTCCAAACCAGCCTTATTTCGGAGGAAGAGTTTACAAAAATCCGCAACAAAGCAGAAAATGATTTTCTGGATAATAACAACCGTTCATTAAGCGTAGCTGAAAACCTGGCTGATGGATACACTTTTTACCATAATGCCAATCACATCAATGTGGAATTGGATGAAATCCGTAAAGTTACCCGGGAAGATATTCAACGGGTAGCCCGGGAATACCTGAATCCAAATCAACGGGTAGTATTATATTATTTACCTAAAAAATAACCAGGCAATTATCATTCGCTAAATGCTAAAACTTTTCAAGATGAAAAAAATTCTGATCATAGCGCTGGGTGTAATGATGGTTGCACCGTCTTTTGCGCAAAATAAAGTTGACCGTTCTAAACAGCCTGCTCCCGGGCCGGCACCCATTATCCATCTTAAAGATCCGGTAATCTATAAAATGCCAAATGGTATCACCATACTCGTGGTGGAAAACCACAAAGTACCCAAGGTTCACGCCATATTAAGTATTGACCGCGGGCCGGTTTTAGAAGGAAATAAAGCAGGTGTTAACAGTATTATGGGAGCCATGCTGGGTGAGGGAACTAAAAATATGTCAAAGGCTAAATTTGATGAAGCCGTGGATATTATTGGTGCAGATGTAAGTGTACACTCATCAGGAGGTTCAGCTTCTGCGCTTACCCGTTATTTTAATAAGGCCTTTTCCTTAATGGCAGATGCCTTGATGAATCCTGTTTTCCCGGAAGAATCTTTCGAAAAAATTAAATCGCAGACTTTAACCGGACTAAAAGCTTCCGATAAAAGCGCCCCGGCCATTGCCGACCGGGTTAACCGGGCTCTTAATTACGGGAAACATACCGCCATGGGCGAATTCGAAACAGAGGAATCCATAAAAGGATTAACGCTGGATGATGTAAAAGCAGCCTACAAAGCGGGTATTACCCCATCGCGTGCCTACCTTACTTTTGTAGGGGATATTACACCTGAACAGGCAAAAGCAATTGCAGAAAAGACCTTTGGAAAATGGACCGGAGTAAAACTTACACTCCCTTCCATTACCGATATGAATAACCCCGCAAAAACTGAAATTGATTTTGTTGACCTTCCCACGGCTGTACAGGGTGAGGTGCGGGTTGGTAATCTGATTAATAACCCCATGAACGGACCCGATTACCATGCGGGCTTACTTGCGAACCAAATTCTGGGCGGTGGTGCCGACAGCAAGTTATTTATGAACCTTCGCGAAAAGCACGGATTTACTTATGGCTCCTATTCCAGTATTGGAAGTGGCCGCTTTCAAAGCATGTTTTCGACCAATGCCGCAGTGCGAACAGAAAAAGTAGATAGCGCTATGGGCGAAATGCTCGTAGAAATAAACAATATGCGGAATGGAAATATCTCTGAGGAAGAATTGAAAAATGCCAAGGCAAAATATAATGGAACCTTTGCCCTTCGCATGGAGGATCCTTCTATTACCGCTACCTATGCAGCCAATATCCTCATCAACAACCTGCCCAAGGATTTTTACCGTACCTACCTGCAAAAAATAAATGCCGTTACCAAGCAAGATGTAGTACGGGTTTCAAAGAACTTCATGTCAACCGACAGGTCCCGAATTGTAATTGTTGGCAACGAATCTAAAATCGGCCCCAACCTGCTTCGTTACGGTTATGCCATTAAAAAATTCGACAAGTATGCAGAACCCGTAATTGAAAAACCGAAGTCTGTGGATAACAAGGAAACTGCCATGACCACCGATAAAGTTTCCGCATTCACTATCGTTAATGACTACCTGAAAGCAATAGGCGGAAAAGAAGAAGCGTTAAAAGTAACCAGCTTCTCTGCCGATCTGAGTATGGAAATGATGGGGCAATCTTTTACCGGCACAGAAAAAATTCTGGCCCCCAACAAACACCTGGTTGAACTCAAAATGGGCGCCATGACCATTATGAAACAATCCTTTGATGGAACGAAAGGATACCAGCAACAGGGGCCCCAAAAAGTAGATATGAGCGAAGAAGAAATCAAAGAGGCCGGAGATGATAAGGCCGTTATTCCCCAGGTTAATTACCTAAGCCCCGATTATAAAATCGAATACAAAGGAACCGGTAAGGTAGGCGATGATGCCACCTACCGTTTACAGGTTGTACCGGCAAGCGGGAAAACCAGGATGGAAGATTACTCTATCAAAACCGGCTTACTGCTACAATCTGAAACAACGGAGAAACAGGGAGAACAGGAAGTTTCGGTTAGCACTGAGTTTAAAAATTACCAGAAAGTGGGTAACGTAATGTTCCCTATGGAGGTAACCCGAAATGTGGGCGGACAAGAATTCACCCTGATCTATTCGAACGTAAAAACAAATACCGGTGTTACAGATGCCGATTTTAAATAAACCGGACAATAATGATCTTACTGGAAAAGAGCCGCTCCGAAGGGGGCGGCTTTTTATTTGATTCCGTTTCCGGGTGGCGGTTTTCCGGATATGAAAATCAAAAGATTCCAATAAAAAATAATTCACCGGGCATCAAAAAGATTGGGAAATACAATTCCACGAACCTGAAATATAACAATTCATAATTTCAACTGCCCAATTGAGGATACCGGAAAACAAGAAGGTTTTATCAAATACATAATTCAGTGATCCTTTTCAAATAATGACATCTATTAACAGAAAATTTAGTTTTACATTCGCAAAACAGTTTTTGTTTTTTATATTTTTAAAAAAAATAAACAGTTAATATGGACGCAAAACCCAAGATCCTCCTTTGCGAAGACGATACAAACCTGGGCATGGTGTTAAAGAATTATCTCGAATTAAACGATTATGAGGTGGTTCTCGAAAGAGACGGTCGTTTGGGACTGGCTGCTTTTCAGCGCGAGAAATTTGATATCTGCCTCCTGGATGTAATGATGCCAAATGTGGATGGCTTTACTTTGGCCGAAGAGATCCGGGATATTAACCCCGATGTGCCTTTATTTTTTATCAGTGCCAAAACCATGAAGGATGATATCATCCAGGGCTATAAACTGGGAGCAGATGATTATATCACCAAACCATTTGACAGCGAGGTATTGCTTCACAAAATAAAAGCCATCCTTAAAAGAAATGAAGAGCTGCATCGGGATGAAGTAAATGCCGAGTTCGATTTAGGCAGCTATCACTTTAACCCCCGCCTCCGCGAACTATCCGTTAACGGTAAAGTACAAACGCTCTCTCCTAAAGAAAATGAACTCCTGAAAATGCTGGCTGAATATAAAAACGACTTACTTCCCCGCGAAGCGGCATTAAAGCGCATCTGGGGCAGTGACACCTATTTTAATGGCCGCAGCATGGATGTGTACATTGCTAAATTGCGCAAATACCTGAAAGAAGATGATAAACTTGAGATTGTAAATATCCACGGAAACGGATTCCGTTTAGTGGTTCAGGATTAAATTAAGGTTTCAAATTATACAGCCCCTCCTCCAGAGGGGCCTTTTTATTTTCCGGAGGTAGGCGACCCCGGACAGTATATAAATTCATTTATTCAAACAAATCACCGGTTTGTGTGGGGCGCTGCTGCTTTTTACCCAAATGCGTATAGGCTTTAGCGGTAGCTTCTCTTCCCCTTGCTGTCCGTTGTAAAAATCCCTCCTGGATGAGAAAGGGCTCATAAACCTCCTCAATGGTTCCCGGTTCCTCGCTCACGGCAGTGGCAATGGTATTGATCCCTACCGGGCCGCCTTTAAACTTATCGATGATAACGGAAAGTATCCGGTTATCCATTTCTTCCAGCCCGTGTTGATCTACATTTAATGCCTTCAGCGCGTGCTGGGTAATCCCCAAATCAATCACTCCATTCCCCAACACCTGGGCAAAATCACGCACCCTGCGCAATAATCCATTGGCAATACGGGGGGTACCCCTGCTCCTGCCCGAAATTTCTTTCGCTGCATCGGAAGTAATCCGGGTATTCAAAATTCCAGCGCTTCGGAGAATAATATGTTGGAGGGTTTCAGCTTCATAATACTCCAACCTCGATTTAATGCCGAAACGCGAAAGTAATGGCGCTGTAAGCAGCCCGCTGCGGGTAGTAGCCCCCACCAGGGTAAAGGGATTGAGATTAATCTGGATACTCCGTGCACTGGGGCCCGAATCAATCATAATATCCAACCGGTAATCTTCCATGGCAGCATAGAGGTACTCTTCCACTACCGTGCTAAGCCGGTGAATTTCATCTATAAATAACACATCATTGGGTTCCAGCCCGGTTAACAAGCCAGCCAGATCGCCAGGCTTTTCAATAACCGGCCCCGAGGATTCTCTGATGTGCACACCCATTTCATTGGCAACAATCCGGCTAAGGGTTGTTTTACCCAATCCGGGAGGGCCATGAAAGAGAATATGATCTAAGGCCTCCCCTCTCATTTTTGCGGCCTTAATAAATACATTCAGGTTTTCTATTAGGCGTGGTTGCCCTGTAAAATCGGCAATTTGAGCAGGTCGGATGCTATTCTCAAAAGCCAGATCTGCGGCGTTTGAGCCGGAATGGTTTGGATCTAAATGAGGATTCGGCATGGCAATTTCTGTTCCGTAAAACTAAATCATTTTCCCAAAAAATTTAGGATTTGCCGGAATAGCGCTTCCGGTCTAATCCCGCCTTTTATACCCAATTTTTACCTTTGATATAAAGCTGCTTTTTTTGCTTTAGCTTACCGGTTAGATTTGTATGGTATGCTGAAGAAAATATCTATATACTGGTGGTGCCAGATTTTAGGGTGGCTGGTTAATATCGCCATAAGCATCTTTTTTGTAAACACATTTGGGACCCCTACCTCCAAATATTATTTCAGCCTGATCACCTCCTGCCTGATCGGTGTACTAATCACCCATATCATGCGAAACAGCATCCACAAGATGAAGGTGCTGGATAAATCCATCAGCAGGCAAATTATTTTTCTTTTAATACTAACCATTGTTTATGCCTTCATCTTTGGAATTGCAGCAGAGTTTTTTGATTACCTGATAGGATATAACCCCGAGCGGCTCGAAAAATTTACGCGCAGCGAGCGGATCTTCCTGGGTAGCTTCAATGCCATGTGGCTGATCCTGGTGTGGAATATGATTTACTTTATGTACCACTATGTTGAAACGGGGCGAAAACAAAAACTTGATACAATCCGACTCGAATCGATGGTGAAATCGCTGGAACTGCAAACCATTAAATCACACATTAACCCTCATTTCATATTTAATGCTCTAAACAGTATTCGCGCCCTGGTAGATGAAAATCCGCAAAGGGCAAGAAAAGCCATTACCGAACTGAGTAACATCCTGCGAAGCAGTATGCAGACTGAAAAATTGGAGACCGTACCCCTGGAAAGGGAACTGAATATCGTGAAAGATTACCTTGCATTAGAACAAATGAGATTTGAAGAAAGGCTATCCGTAAAAATGGAAATTGAAGAAGACACACTATACCTTCCCGTTCCGCCCATGATGCTTCAAACGCTGGTTGAAAATGCAATCAAACATGGCATCAGCAAGCAGATATCCGGAGGAGTAATAGAAATCCAATCAACCCTCCACCAGAATACCCACGAACTCGTGGTACGAAATTCGGGTAAGCTTAATGGTTATAATCCCGAAAATGAAAACGGATTCGGAATCAGAAGTACACACGAACGGTTAAACCTGCTATTTCAGGGAAAAGCCGGTTTTAAAATAAATGAAACTCCGGCGGGAATGGTAGAAACCATAATCACCATTCCTGTTTTAAATCCTTAAAAAATAATATTATGCCTAAAGCCCTTATCATAGACGATGAACGCCTTGCCCGTAATGAATTAAAAAAATTATTACAGGATTTTCCCTCAGTGGAAATAATTGGGGAAGCGGCCAATGCAAATGAAGGTTTGGAAAAAATTGAAAGCCTGAACCCTGATCTGATTTTCCTGGACATCCAAATGCCGGGAAAAACCGGCTTCGATATGCTGACAGAACTGGAAAAAGCTCCACGGGTGATCTTCACAACCGCCTACGATGAATTTGCCCTGAAAGCATTTGAAGTAAATGCACTCGATTACCTGATGAAGCCGGTTGAACCCAAACGACTGGCAGATGCCTTACATAAATTACAGCAGGCAGAAGAAAAGGAAATGGCAGCGCTGGCAAACCTCAACCGAACCATGCTGAGCGAAAATGACCAAGTGTTTGTAAAAGACGGGGAAAGATGCTGGTTTGTTAAGCTTTCCGAAGTTCGCCTTTTTGAAAGTGTTGGAAACTATGCCAAGGTATTTTTCGGTACGCATAAACCACTCATCTTAAAATCATTAAATGCCCTCGAAGACAGGCTGGATGAAAGGATCTTCTTCAGAGCCAACAGAAAGCATATCGTAAATCTGAGAATGATTGAAAAAGTGGAACCTTATTTTAATGGAGGCCTGTTATTGGATTTAAAAGGGGGCGAAAAAGTGGAAGTCAGCCGCAGGCAGGCTGTTAAGTTTAAGGAAATGATGAGTCTTTAATTTCAGGGAACTCTAACCGAGGAAGCATGAATGGCTGCCGACATTTCCCGGATAAGGGAAGGGTCTTTTTCGATGGCATTTCCAATTACAATTACATCGGCACCCGATTTACAATTTAGGTATGCCTTTTCAGGATCCGTTATTCCTCCTCCAACAATCAAGGGTACTTCAATGCTGCCGGCCACTTCCGAAATCATATTTTCGGTAATCGGTTTACGTGCTCCGCTTCCGGCATCCATGTATATTAGTTTCATCCCCAGCATTTCTCCTGCCATAGCGGTGCAAACCGCAATTTCATTTTTATCGGAAGGTATAGGGCTTGCATTGCTGATATATGAAACCGTAGTAGGCGCTCCCCCATCAATAACCATATAGCCGGTTGGCATAATTTCCAATCTGCTTTTCTTTACTGCCGGTGCCGATATTACATGTTGGCCAATTAGTAACTCGGGATTGCGGCCACTGATTAAGGAAAGGTATAGCAGGGCATCTGCATATTGGCTGATCTGGGAAGGGCTTCCGGGAAAAAGAATTACCGGGATATCACATTCCTGCTTTACCTGTTTTACCGCCTCATCCAAAAAATGAGAAACAACCAGGCTGCCACCAATAAAGAAATAATCCACCGATGCATCCAGTGCAAGTGAAACAACATCCTTCAGACTATGGGCATTTACCTTATCGGGATCTATGAGTACAGCAAAGGATTTTTTCTGCTGATGCTTTCGTTCCCAAAATGATTGATAAATAGATTTACCCATAATAGCCGCCGTTTATATTACACTCCGGTTTCATGCAAAAATGTGCATTTTTTCCCTACTACCGAAATATTAACCATAATCATATATAATATAGGCCCGTTTTGCCTTCATTTCTAAGTATTTTTGGGTTATGCCCAACGTAACCAGGGAAATCCGGTTTAAAACAGCCCGAAGTGGCGGAAAGGGCGGACAAAACGTGAATAAGGTGGAAACCCTGGTGGAAGGCCTTTGGGATATTTCGAAAAGTAGGTTGTTTTCCGATGAAGAAAAATCAAGAATAATTGGAAAACTAAAAAACCGGGTAAATGCTTCCGGTATCCTCGCTATCCGAAGTTCCGAAAAAAGGACGCAACTGGAAAACAAAGAAAATGTAATCCGGAAAATAAATGAAGCGGTTAAGCAATCTCTGGTTGTTCCCAGGAAAAGAAAAGCAACAAAACCCTCTGTAGCTTCTAAAGAAAAAAGGATTGCGTCTAAAAAGAGGAATGCGGAAATTAAAACAGGGCGAAAGAAAATTTCAGGTAATGATGCGTAGAACAAATTTATATTTAATTTTTATCCTTCTTTTATCTCCTGCTTGGGGGTGGGCACAAAACGAAGGAACCCTGCGGCTTGTATTTAGCCTTGAAGCCAATGGCAAACCCATCCAGCTTCGCGATTCTTCCTATCACAATGGATTTGGAGAAAATTACACCATTAACAAACTGAAATTTTATGCCGGTCAATGGATTTTGGGCGATCAACTCATTGATGAATATCTGTTAGTAAATGCCGCTTTGGAAGAAAACAAAATCGACCTCAGTTTACAACCCGGAAAATACAATCAATTTTCCTTTCTTTTGGGAGTGGATAGTATCCGGAATGTGAGTGGAGCACAGGATGGCCCACTCGATCCGATGAATGATATGTTTTGGACATGGAATACGGGCTATATCATGTTTAAACTGGAAGGGAATTCTCCCCAATCTACGGCCGATCTAAACCGGATTGAATGGCATATTGGCGGCTTCAAAGGCCCCTTAAACGTTACCCGGCGGATCCGGTTTGATGCTCCGTTTGAAATTGTGAAGGGGGCAATTACCGAAATTCAATTGAAGGTTGACCTTGATAAAATTTGGAAGGGGAAAAATGAGTTTAAAATTGCTAATGACCCCATGTGTATGGTAATGGGTTCCCTTGCCAATAAAATTGCAGATAATTTTCAGGGCTTGTTTAGTATTCGTAATGTGAGTGTACCAAAATGAAATCGATTACTGCATCCATTATTATTTCGGTGATCTTCATTTTTGGAATTGCCTTAACCGGTGCAGAAAAAAATGAAGGAAAGGGCCCCTTCAAACCCCGGCCTATGAAACTGGAAATTCCTAAAGGATGGCCCCAACCCGAAAAGAATGTGTTTGATAATAATCCCCTCACCGTGGAAGGTTTTATGCTGGGAAAGCGTTTGTTTTATGATGGAAACCTAAGTAAAGACGGCCAGGTGAGTTGTGCCAGCTGCCATCAGCAATTTGCAGCCTTTGCCACCTTCGATCATGATCTAAGCCATGGTGTAGCAAACACCTTAACCACCCGCAACGCACCAGGTCTTTTTAACCTGGCATGGAAAAAAGAAATGCATTGGGATGGCGGGGTGAACCACCTCGAAGTACAGCCTCTAAATCCCATGACAGCCCCCAATGAAATGGGTGAAACCCTCGATAACATTGTGGCAAAAGTGAAATCAGACACCGCTTATCGCAGATTCTTTGTGGCGGCTTTCGGAAGCCAGAAAGTAAACATGCAACGTATATTAAAAGCGCTGGCCCAGTTTACCGGATCCATTGTAAGCGCCAACAGCAAATACGACAAGGTAATGCGCGGAGAGGCCGTGTTTACCGCTTATGAATTAAAAGGATATGAACTTTTTAAACAGAAATGTGCAGGATGCCATCGGGAACCCCTTTTCACCGACCATAGTTTTCGGAATAATGGGATGCCCCTGAACCGCTTTAAAGACATTGGCAGGCAGGCCATAACCCTCAACCCCGCAGATTCACTGAAATTCCTTGTCCCCAGCCTGCGCAATGCCCAGCTAACTTTTCCATATATGCACGATGGAAGTATTTACAGCATCCCGCAAGTGATAGAACACTACCGATCTAAAATGAATACCGCAGACCCTAACCTCGACCCGCTTTTAAGAGGTGGAATACATTTATCCCTCCTCGAAAAAAACCAGCTTACCTATTTTATCTATACCCTTACAGACAGCAGTCTTACTAAAGATAAAAAATACGCCCCTGATAATGGAATCATCATGCAACAAACATTCGACAATCACTAATGAACTGCGCTGAAACATCTGACCCAATAATGGGTTCTGAAAATCCGTAAACATTGTAATAAATAAAGAAATCCATTTTTATCAACCAGTATAATAGGTTTACTTTTGAATGCAAATTTTGAAATGATTGAGTAATATTAAAAAACTGGCAGGGCAAACACTTTGGTACGGAGTGCCCACCATTGCCAGCCGATTTCTGGGTTACCTGATGAATATGGCCCTGCCCTTTTTCATTGCCCTACCCGAAAAAACGGCAGATTTAGTTCAGGTATATACCATCATCCCATTCCTAAATGTGTTATACTCGTACGGAATGGAAACCGCTTATTTCCGCTTTTCCCAAATTACGGATAAACGAAAATTATACAGCACGCTTTCCCTTTCCTTATTATTATCCACTTTGGTATTTACCATCGTGTTGTTATTTTTTAGAGATTCTATTGTAAATGCAGCCGACCTAAATGAAAATCCAAATTATGTTTTATGGATGCTGGCTATCATTGCAGTTGATAACCTCAATACACTTCCTTTTGCCAAACTCCGGCTCGAGAACAGGCCGCGCCGGTATGCCTTTGCCCGCATTGCTGGAATTGTGATCAACCTGTTGGTGGTATTGCTTTTTTTAGGTGTGATACCCAAAATTTTACAATCCAACCCCAACAGCATTCTTTCCCTGATTTATTCACCAACCTTTGGTTTGGGCTATTACCTCCTTGGGAATTTATGTGGAAGTGTTTTTGTACTCCTTATCTTATCAAAAGAAATCCGGGAAGTACGATTCAAATTCTCTGCCGGTTTATGGAAGGAGGTGATGAAATACAGTTCCCCATTAATTATTGTAGGACTGGGTGGCATGGTTAATGACGTTTTAAGCCGGCTGATATACAGGCATGTAGTTGACCTTCCCAAGGTTGAAGCCGATCATCAACTTGGAGTTTTTGCAAATATTTTCCGGCTGGCTTTATTGGTTACCATTATGATCCAGGCATTCCGTATGGCAGCCGAACCCTTCTTTTTCAATCACAGTAAAAATGAAAATGCGCAGAAAACCTATGCAAGGGTTATGAAATTTTTTGTGATAGCCTGTTGCTTTATGTTTTTATTCATTGGCCTCTTCCTCGATATATTTAAATGGATTTTTATCACGTTTGCCAATAAGGCCTGGGCAGAAGGTTTGCAGGTGGTTCCCCTGCTGGCGTTAGGAAATATATTCCTGGGTATTTATTACAACCTCAGTATTTGGTATAAGTTATCGGCCAAGAATGCATACGGCGCAATTATAACCGTAATCGGAGCCGCCATTACCATTGTCTTAAATATAACCCTGATTCCTACCCTGCATTATACCGGAGCAGCCCTGGCTACTTTTTTTTGTTACCTTTTTATGATGGTAGCCAGTTATTTTCTTGGCCAGAAATATTATCCTGTACCTTATGCGGTTAAAAAACTAATCGCCTACCTGGTATTGGCGGTAGTAGTTTACCTTCTTCATTGGGGCCTTGTTTCTACCATTAACCATTCGCTTTGGTTTTCCATTTTAACAGGATTAATTCTATTGGCAGGATTTGCCTGGTTTGTGGGAAAAGTGGAAATAAAAGAATTGAAGCACATGCCTGTAATAGGGAAATATTTTAGGGCGGCGGCTCCCCCTTCCCTATAAATACTTTTGCATTACTGCATATAACACATTCATTTCTTCCGGGGAAAGCGGACCGGTTTTATTTGAGCCCAGGAAATGTAACCGGAAAGACAGGATGGCAGCCGGTAAATTAGAAACATCGTACCCAATTACCTTGAGTGCAATAGCCGGTTCAACCCGCAAGCGGTCCGGTATTACCATACTCGTATCCGGATACCAATAACCATATCCGCTATCGGCCAATATTCTCCAGGGAAATAAGGCACTGGGATCAAATTTGCGCCCCGGCGCCACATCTGCGTGGCCCAGATAATTACTGGCGGGTATCTGATATTCTTTTGAAAGGGTATCCAACAAAGCAAGCAGGCTGTGTATTTGCACTTTTGGAAAACTATCCTTTCCATTATTATCCAATTCAATTCCGATGGAGGATGAATTTATATCCCGGTCTGTACCCCAACGTGCCGCACCGGCGTGCCAGGCTCTAAGATAGTCGTTCAGTAAATGATACACGGTGCCATCTTTGCAAATCAGGTAATGGGCGCTTACCTGAGACTCGGGTTTGGCAAAGGTGCGCAAGGTTTGTGCGCAGCTATCCTGGGCCGTATGATGAATAATAATATAATTCGGTTTCCGAAGTCCAAAATTACTGGTATAGGCGCTGCTCTCGGGAATTGAATCAAAGATCAGGCGGGTGGTATCGGGTTTTAAGACAATAACTTTAACCACACTATCGATAGTTCTTTCGTAATTCTTAACGGTGCTGTTTACCCGCTTGGGGGCACAGGATGAAAATAAACCTAAAATTAAACTTAGAAAAAGAATATATCGAATCATCTGAAAGAATCAAAATACAAAAAACCAGCAAAGGTCCGTAGGTAAAACTAATTCAATTCGCTTTTTTAAAAACCCGGAAGATCCTCCTGCATTTTAAAATTTGAGTTCCCAATATAAATTTAAAGCCGCAATAAAAAATGCCGCCTACATTTGCATTATGAAAAAAAGTTATGCCATTTTGGCTTTGGCCGGAATTTGTATTTTTTTACATTCTTGCAGCAGCAGTAAAACAGGAACTTCATCAACTGCCACCCCATCGCACTTTCCTCAACTGAGATTCCTTGATACAACCCATATCCCCTTTGGGAAAATTTTTCATAATACAACCGTTGGAGGTTTGTCTGGTATTGATTTCGATAAAGACAACGGGATATATTATATGATCTGCGACGACAGAAGCAATATCAACCCGGCCAGGTTTTACACTGCAAAAATTCACTTTAAGGAAAATAAATTCGATTCCATCCAATTTTTATCCGTTCATTTTTTAAAAGACTCTTCCGGAAAAGAATACCCCAATGCCAGAATGGATCCTTATAAAGTGGTTGACCCTGAAAGTATGCGCTATTGGTATGGGAAAAATCAATTGGTTTGGAGCAGCGAAGGCGAGCGGGAGCTGGGAAAAGGAAGGCCCATATTAATTGATCCTTCAATTAACATTACCGATACAACCGGGAAATGGATTGGCGCGTTCCCAATTCCTTCAAAAGCCAAAATGAGTTCGCGCGAAACAGGCCCAAGGCAAAATGGGGTCTTTGAAGGGTTGAGTTTTACACCGGATTATAAAAAACTCTTTGTTTCTATTGAAGAACCTTTATACCAGGATGGGCCCCGGGTTGAAATTATTAAAAACCGCTCTCCCATTAGGATCCTTGAATATGATGTAGCTTCCAAACAGGAAATCCACGAATATGCCTACATTCCGGAGCCGGTTGCTTACCCCGCCATCCCCACGGATAAGTACAAAATAAATGGCATCTCCGAAATTTATGCACTAAACGACCAGCAGATCATGGTAATGGAAAGATCCTACTCTACGGGCCATCCCAATAATGTTATCCGGATATTTCTTGCCGATATTACTAATGCCACAGATGTTAAAAACAAAAATAGCCTGGCCATTAAAAAATACCGACCTGCTGCAAAGCACCTTCTTTTTAACCTGTCAGACCTGGGTATTTTCATCGACAATGTGGAAGGAATTTGCTTTGGGCCTAAACTTCAAAATGGGAACCAAAGTGTTTTGCTAATGGTGGACAATAATTTTTCCCGCCACGAAATTGCACAGGTATTTCTTTTTGAGTTTATCCCTTAACCAAAAATATCGTTCAGGAGTTCTGCCAGGTGGATTCCTCCTTTTAACAACTGTTCATTCAGCACAGATAGGTATTTATAATTATACGCATACCCCAGTTTTCCATGTTGTGTTTCCGTATAATTATAAATATCCTGTGCAATAAAATAGGAATCACAAATCCAATCCTTTAAAGACATGCCACCCCATCTATTAATCTGTTCCGTTGATGGGTAATTGACGGCCGTGGCATACTCGGTATAGCTTAGCTGCTGAAAATCCAAAAGCCGCTCATCCCAAACCTGATGCAGGTTGCTTGAGTCGTGGAACCATTTTAATTTTATTTTGTTTCCGCCCAGGTCGCTGAAATGGCCCACATGAAGCGGCTGGTGCAGATCTCCCACAATATGAATCAGAAATTTCAGGTAAACCTTCTTTACAGAATCAGAAAGATCCTGATGTTTTAGTTGATCTACCAGGAAATTAATTTTCGTATATGCATCAACGGCAGTATCTGAATCGAGGTAATTATTGATGCTGTCTCTGGATAAACCTGCTTCCAGATTTATAAAATGCCAGTTGTAGAAATTTTTATACGCCGGATCCGACTTAATAAAATCGGGCCAGTTACTGCTCATGGCCACCGATTCATTTCCCAGGATAGCCTTAATAGCCCGTTTGGCCTTTTTCGTTAGATGCCGTTCGGCTATTTCCCCCACAATGCGATGCCCGTTCAAACCCCATGCTCCGGAGGGCAGAGGAGCTAAAAGGCCGGAAATAATAAGGAAGAAAAAGACGACTAAAGAGATTGTATGTTTCATAAAATTGAATAAGCCGTAAAGATCGGAATTTAAAAAACCGGCAGAAGCCGGTTTAACATTTTTATCAGCCCTGGTTCAAAAAACGGAATTCCATTCAATAATTCCACCCGGCGGAAAAATATCTACTTCCGGCAAGTATGGGGAATAATTCCATGTTGTCAGGGAATATAAAAAATTTAAGAGGTTGTATTAGATGAGCCTGCTTCTGAACTTCCTGAACTCATTGGTATTTCCAATTGCTCTGCCTTTTGCTCAGGCACGGTTACAGGAATAAGTTTTTTAACCGGTGCCTGCCTTTTAACCGCTTTTTTAGGTACAGGTTTTTTCACCACTTTCTTAGGCGCAGGTCTTTTTACTGCTTTTTTGGGTGCTGACTTCTTTACTGCTTTTTTTGGCGCTGGTTTTTTAGCGGCCTTTTTTACGACTTTCTTAGCCGGTGCCTTTTTTGCAGCCCTCTTTACCGACTTTTTAGCTGCCTTTTTAGGGGTTGATTTTTTAACTGCTTTCTTCACTACTTTTTTTGCAGCCTTCTTTGCCGGTGCCTTTTTAGAAGCCTTTTTAGGCGCTGGCTTTTTGGAAACAGGTTTTTTAGCTGCTTTTTTAGGAGCCGCCTTTTTTGAACTTTTGGCCATAACGTATGATTTAATGAGTTTGTAATGAAAAAGAAAATTACAACCATTTTCTTTCACTAAACAAAATCTGGATCAGGAATTTTTATACTTTTTTTGGAGGCATATCCACTTTTCTTAACCAGCTTCTTCATCTTCATAATCGGGAAATATTGGATGCAGAGAACAATAAAAAAATAGGGGCAAAAAATAAGGAATAAGGAACGAAAAAGTAAATATGAAGGCAACACCTCGATATAATGATAGGACCCCTTCCCTGGGTAGTAAAAAAAGGACCGGATAGAAATCCAGCCCCGTTTTAAATCCAATATCCTATGAAAAACCTGATGTAAAATTAGCATCAGAAAGGAAATAATCTATACTCCTTTTGTAGTATTTTCATCAGGTTAATGTTGAAACGCTATTAATTGCCCAAACCGGTTCCTCCCTGCCCGCCTATCCGTTCCGTTTCTTCTTCAACACCCGATTTACGTAAGGGCGACTGGCCGGAAGCCTTACCGAATCTATAGGTAAAGCCCAGTTTAAATTGGCGGGTTTCGGATTTCCCGATAATATTTAAGTACTGCCCCGCAAAATCTGATTTCCCCGAAATCTTCAGGCTATTAAAAACATCACTGCACGAAAACTTGAGGCTGGCCTTATTTTTAAAAAGCAGCTTTTGTACTCCTGCAGAAACTGACCACAGATCTTTTCTTCGAAATGTTCCACTCCAGATAGTGGGAGAAGAATATAAACCTGATATCTCACCGGTAAAGCCCTTTCCAAACTGCAGGCTATGCTGCATATTTAAATTTAATGAATAGGCTTCAAGATTAATTAACCGGCCGGCGCCCAGGTTTGCCTCGTAATGCGTGTAAAAGCTATTCAGGTAAATAAAGGCACTATACCATTTTATGGAAACCGGATAACTGATGCTGAGGTTTACAATATCCTGATTTGCCAGATTTCTTTTGGTTGCAAAGCCCCGGTAGCGGTCTATTGTATCAAAAATTGGAGTAATCACATCGGCTACATGGCTATATCCAAGGGAAGTGGTGAGCTTCCCCTTTATAGTATTTGTAAAAGTAATAGTGTTAGTAAATTGTGGCTGTAGGTTGATATTCCCCTGTTGATAGGTGTATTCATCCACTTTAAATTCGAAAGGATTTAAATCCTGGTACACCGGGCGATCGATCCTTCTGCTGTAATTAAGTCCCCAAATAAGATTTGGATTTTTATTGATTGTAACAGAAACCTGGGGGAAAAAATTGGTATAATTCCTTTTAAATAGTGAATCTGAGGGATGGAAAATACCTGAAAGGTTTTTGTACCCGGTACTGGAGCCGGAGAGGTTGGTGTTTTCTATCCGTAAGCCTGCCTGAATAAGAAATTTATTCACCTGCCGTTTATAATTCACATAAAGGGCGTTGATGTTCTCTTTATAAATAAAATCGTTGCTTCGGAGCGAGTCGAGGCTTTTGGTAATTCCGAAGACATTATACCTGTTAAATTCATTATCACTTCTAACGTAAGAAACTTTAGCTCCAACCCCCAATTTGCCACCCATGAATCCCTGCTCATAATCGGTTTTAATACTGTAAATATCTATTTTAGACGGAGATTGCATACTATAATCCAAACTATATAAGTAGTTTAGGTCCTTATCAAAAAAGCGGTTGGGTTGAAACTGATCCGTTCTCAACCGGTACAGGCCATAATCGGCATCTATACTTAAAACATGACCCATAGAATCAGCAAAACGGTAATTGAGGTTGAAATTGGTATTAAATTTTTTATTCGCGCTTTTGTTATCCGCTTTCAAAATCCGGAAAAGTGAGTGGGTAGGGGAATACAGGATGTCCATATCAGACTGCACCAAAATATTCCGGTCGATATGGGTTCCCATTATCATTACACCAAAGGTTGATTTCCTATTCAGCGAAATATCAACCCCTGCTTTATAGTCGTTTGATACAAGTTTATGATTCACAAACGATCGTTGGTCATAAACCGTATCCAATTGTTCGCGATACTGGGAAATGTCAAAATATGATTTATTCCAGCTATAATTGAAGGAGCTAAAAAAGTTAATTCTCCGGTTCCGGTAATTGAAAGAAAACCCTCCATTATACTTAGGGAACTTTCCAATGCCATAGCCGGCAGTAACAGAACCATTAAACCCACTCTTCTTATTTTTCTTAAACCTGATGTTTATGATTCCGGCATTACCGGCTGCATCGTACCTGGCAGAAGGGTTAGTAATTAATTCGATGGAAGCGATTTGGGCAGATTGGACTCCCTTTAAATAATCGGAAAGATCCGATCCGGATAATGGAATTTTTTTATCATCCATATATACCTGAACCCCATTTTTTCCATTCATGGAAATGATGTCATCCTTATCCAATTGAATACCTGGCGATTTTCGTAAAATTTCGAGTGCGTCTTCTCCCATGGCATTGATACTCCCATCCACATTAACCACTGTTTTGTCGGTTTTAACTTCAATCAGGGGTTTCTGTGATTGTACAACCACCTTTTCTAGATTGACAGAAACTTTGGATAAACGCAGGGTCCCTACATTAATATCATCAGCTAAAACATGATAAACCGGAGAGTTCCCCGATTCATATCCAATAAAAGTCATGGAAATATAATAGCTGCCTTTTGAAATTCCTTTGAATAAGAACTTTCCTGCATTATTTGTGGAGCCTATTTTAACAACAGCCTGATTATTGGCATCTTTAAGGGTAACCGTAACTCCCGGTAAAAGAGTTCCTGTTTCATTTACCACCACTCCAAAAATGATTTGAGCTTGAAGTCCAAATGAAAAAATAAAAAACAGGAAAAAGAGAATAATTCGAAAATTCATAAGGTGCGCAATCCTTACAAATATATAGATGTAATCTTCAATTCAATTCAAAAGGCAAATAAATGCAGTTTCGCTTAGTAAAAATACGGCGGATATTTACCCTTACATACTCCTTCTGTATTGCCCTCCCACTTCATAAAGGGCATGGGTAATTTGACCGAGCGAGCAGTATTTTACGGTTTCCAAAAGTTCTTCAAAAATATTTTCATTTCGCAAAGCCACATTTTTCAATCTTTCCAGATACTGAGGGGCTTCTGCTTTATGTCTTTCCCAAAAGGCTTCCAATGTCTTAATCTGAAATTGCTTTTCCTCTGTTGTGGCACGAATTACTTCCTGGGGCAATATGGTTGGGCTTCCATTTTTATTTAAAAAGGTATTAACTCCCACAATAGGATATTCTCCCGAATGCTTCAGGGATTCATAATGAAGACTTTCTTCCTGGATTTTATTTCGTTGGTACATTCTTTCCATGGCGCCCAGCACACCGCCTCGTTCAGAAATTCGATTAAACTCTGCTAAAACGGCCTCTTCTACCAGGTCGGTCAGCTCCTCAATAAAGAAGGATCCCTGGTTGGGGTTTTCATTTTTCGCCGTTCCCAGCTCCCGGTTAATAATCAGTTGAATGGCCATGGCCCTACGTACACTTTCTTCCGTAGGTGTGGTTATCGCTTCATCGTAAGCGTTAGTATGAAGGGAATTACAGTTGTCATAAATTGCGTACAATGCCTGCAGTGTTGTCCGGATATCGTTAAAATCAATTTCCTGGGCATGAAGGCTTCGCCCACTGGTTTGGATATGGTACTTTAATTTCTGGCTCCGGCTGTTGGCATGGTATTTTTCTTTCATTGCCTTGGCCCATATCCTACGGGCAACACGGCCAATTACACTGTACTCCGGATCCATGCCGTTGCTGAAGAAAAAAGAGAGGTTTGGGGCAAAGTCATCAATCTTCATTCCCCGGCTTAGGTAATATTCTACGTAAGTAAATCCATTGGCAAGCGTAAATGCCAATTGGGTAATAGGGTTTGCGCCGGCTTCTGCAATATGGTATCCGCTAATGCTTACGCTATAAAAATTCTGAACATCCTGGTTGATGAAATATTGTTGTACATCTCCCATTAGTTTCAGTGAAAATTCGGTGGAGAAAATGCAGGTATTTTGCGCCTGGTCTTCTTTCAAAATATCAGCCTGCACGGTGCCCCTTACAGCAGATAATGCCTTTGCCTTAATTTCCTCATACTCCTTCTCGGGCAATACATTCTTCCCGCTCAAGCCCAATAATCGAAGCCCCAATCCGTTATTCCCTTCGGGCAGCGCCCCTTTTAACTCTCCTTTTTGCGGGTACACTAATTCGTTAGTAACGCCCATATACCGGGGCAATGTGTGAATGTCGTATTTCGATTCAATTAATTTATTAACCTCACCGGCGAGCCCCTTTTCGATGATGTACTTCTCGCATTGCTGATCGATAGCAGCATTCATAAAAAAAGCAAGGATGATGGGAGCAGGGCCATTGATCGTCATACTCACAGAAGTTTTGGGGTCGCACAAATCAAAACCACTATACAACTTTTTTGCATCATCTACGGTAGCAATACTCACTCCGCTGTTACCTACCTTCCCATAAATATCCGGCCTGTACCCGGGGTCTTCGCCATACAGGGTAACACTATCAAATGCCGTACTCAGGCGTTTAGCAGGTTGGCCAAGACTTACATAATGAAACCGCTTATTTGTTCTTTCAGGCCCACCTTCCCCGGCAAACATCCGGGTGGGGTCTTCACCAACCCGTTTCAATGGGAAGACGCCTGCCGTATATGGAAACTCGCCCGGAAGGTTTTCCTGCATTCGCCAGGCCAGCACATCACCCCAATCCCTGAACTTAGGGAGAGAAACCTTTGGAATACGGCTTCCCGACAGGCTTGTAACGGTTAAAGGTTGCCTGATCACCTTATCCCTAACTTTAAACTCATAAAAGTCTCCGGCATATTGTTTTTGAATTTCCGGCCATTGATCGATGATCAATTTCGCTTCGGGGTCAAGTTGTTTTTCCAGCATTTTAATCTGATGATGCAATGCTTCATTTTCCACCAGTTTTAGCGCCCCTTTTAACTGATATAACTTGGAAGCGATTCCGGCCTGCTCAGCCACATGCTGATCATACTGCTGAATGGCCTCTGCAATTTCTGCCATATACCTCACCCTGCGTGCCGGAATGATAGGCGACTTCTCGGGGGAGTGCGTTATTAATATCTCCCGATTACTTTCTCCAAACTCAACGCCTGTCTTTTCCTTAATAACCAGCAATAGTTTTTCAAAAAGATGATTTACTCCCTCATCATTAAACTGTGCAGCCACCGTGGGCACCACCGGCATATCTTCATTCTTTGCAGCCCATAAACCATGGTTGCGTTTAAATTGCTTGCGAACATCGTGCAGCGCATCAAGGGCACCGGCTTTGTCTGATTTGTTAATACAGACCAGGTCGGCATAATCGAGCATATTTATTTTTTCAAGTTGTGATGGCGCTCCGTATTCTGGTGTCATCACATACATACTAATATTGCAATAATCAAGAATGGAAGCATCACTCTGCCCCACCCCTGCACTTTCCAGTATAATAAAGTCATATCCTTCATTGCGGCAAACATCAATGGCATCCTGAACATGTTTACTCAGGGCAGCATCATTCTCGCGGGTTGCCAGGCTACGCATATACGCCCGCGGAGAAGATATGGCATTCATCCGGATACGGTCGCCCAACAAAGCACCTCCGGTTTTCTTTTTACTGGGATCAACCGAAATTACAGCTATGGTTTTTTGGGAGAAGTTATTGAGAAAGCGGCGTACCAGTTCATCGGTAACACTACTCTTGCCTGCACCACCGGTTCCGGTTATCCCCAAAACCGGAGTGTTCGTATTTTTGACACTGCTTTTTGAAGCAGTTGGGTTTGTTTTATTTTCAGCAATAGAAATTTCCCTTGCCACTTTTCGAATGTCAAATTTTTCATCCAGTAATAATTTGCCCTCAATCTTCAAATGTTCATCAAGGGGAAAATCGCATTGTGTAAGCATTTCTTCAATCATGCCCTCCAGCCCCATTCGCCTTCCATCATCCGGACTGTATATCCGTGCAATTCCATAACCCTGCAACGCTTCAATTTCAGCAGGCAAAATGGTGCCCCCGCCACCTCCAAAAATTTTAATATGCCCGCAACCATTTTCATCCAACAAGTCTTTAATGTATTTAAAGAATTCCATGTGCCCACCCTGGTAACTGGTAATGGCGATACCCTGCACATCTTCCTCAATGGCACATTCCACAATCTCGGCCACACTGCGGTTATGCCCCAGGTGAATAATTTCGGCGCCCTTACTTTGCAGGATCCGGCGCATGATATTTATGGCAGCGTCATGCCCATCGAATAATGAGGCAGCGGTTACAATCCTAACCTTGTTTTTTAAAGAGAAACCCATGAAGTTGAAATTCGGTGTAATTTGAATTGGCGCAATTGCAGATTTCTCCATGGGAGAAGCAGCAAGCAAACCAGAGGCAAATTTACAAACCAAATCCTTTACAAAACCGTTAGTTCTTGTTTTTGCGGGATGCCGGGCCGGCAATTAGTTTAGGGATATCGAAAACCAGGCCCAGAGAAAAATTAAAAGGGCGGTAATTAAAACTTTCAATTTCGGCAAGTAGCAGGCTTAGCCCAAACTGGTACTCAATACGCATACCCGGCAATTTCTTAAATCCAAAAGAATTCACAATACAGGGTTCTACCAAATACCAGGTGTATCGGTTAAGGCTGTCAAGATTAAAATCAACCTTTTCCTGATGGGAATAATTAGATTGAATGTTCCGGAAACGGAGGCCGCTAAACCGGGTGGCCAGGCTCAGGGTAAAAACGTCTCCTGCCCTAAACGTCATGGAAGGTTCGAGGTAATACTTAAATAAATCCGCATCCATAAACCGGGTATAGGGTTGCAAAAGATTTTGGTCTACCCCCTTTTCATTCAATTTCATTTTTCCCAAACCCACTCCGCCATAAATAGCAAAAATCCCACGCTGCCTTTTACCAAAAGGTTTATAATACCCTGCCCCCATTTCAAACATGTCTCTTTTGGCGCTGATGGTAGCACTATCAAATGGATAACTGCCATAATCAAAATTCCTTTCGGTGCGGTTATAATAACTGCCCTGAATAGCAAAGTGCCGGGTGGCGGCAACCGCTGCCTGCAAATCAAAACCATTCGACCTGTTTCGATTATACTGGCCTTCCCCATTATCAAAAAGTTCGAAATTGCTTGAATAACTACCGCTAAGTTTGGTATCGCCCTGATTGGTAAAAACAGGTACGTTGTGTGCAGTTGGGCTATAGGCATAGCGCGGTGTTTCGCAGGAATAGAGCAGGACTAACAATAGCACTACCGAAAGATATCTTTTCATTACCTATTTCATTTTAAAAGTAAGGGCTGCAAATTCCTGGATGCTGAGTTCTTCGGCCCTTTTGCTAAAAACAGGACCCGAAATAACCGAAGGATCAAACAATCCCTTTACTGCATTTCGCAATGCTTTTCTTCGCTGATTGAAAGCCGTTTTTACCAGGAGGTTATAATCCTTCATAGAGCGTGTTTGCAGTTCGTCTTTCTTCCGTTTCAGCCTGATTACTCCACTCATTACTTTTGGTGGAGGGTTAAAGGCAACAGGTGGAACATCAAATAGATACTCAATCTCATAAAAAGGCTGCACCAGGGCGCTTAATATTCCATAAATTTTAGAACCGGGTTTCGCGGCAGCACGTTGTGCCACTTCCTTTTGAAACATGCCGATGACTACAGGAACCTGATCTTTCCATTCTAAAATCTTAAATAAAATTTGGGAAGAGATATTGTAAGGGAAATTGCCTATTACGGTGAATGTCCCCGCAAATGGGGCATCTATATCTAAAATACTTCCCGAAATTATTTCGGGATTTTGGGCTGCAAAAGTTTTATGGAGGTAGGTAATCTTTTCTTCATCCAACTCTACTGCCTTAAACTCAACCTCCTTCAACTGAAGCAGAAATCGGGTTAAGGCGCCGCCACCCGGACCTACTTCCAAAAGTTGAGTAAACGCATCTTCTTTTAGGGTTTCAATAATACGATGCACATAGGTTTCATCTTTTAGAAAGTGCTGACCTAAAGACTTTTTTAACCGGTGCATGGCGCAAAACTAACCGAAATGTATCTTCCGCATAAATATTCCTTCTTAATCCAAGTGAACCCAATTTCTGGTCTGGGAATTTTGTAATTCACGTATGCGATATTTAAAAAATGAACAACACAGGCAATGGGAAATTAAAAATCCATATTTCAGGATTTGCTTTCCATTAAAACCTTGGTTAATTGAGGGAAAATTAATCAGAATACCCAAAAAATCTTACATTTAATATCCTTCTCTGCGCCGTAATAATATTATTCATCACATTATTAAAACGCTTTGTCCCATGTCAGGCGAATTATTGCTGTCCAATAAGTTTAAAAAGATAGGCTGGATCTTGCTTATTCCATCAGCCATTTTGGGAATTTATCTAAGTATTTTGAATTTTGAGCCAGAATGGCTTAATTCAAAAGTATTTGCCCTCATCTATAGTGAACCATTTGGGCGTTGGCAATTTTTTAGAATTATTGAAGTCAATTTAACGAATACGCTAACTGGTGTATTATTTATTATTGGTGGGGTATTGGTAGGGTTTTCAAAATTGAAAAGGGAAGATGAATCTTTTTCCAGGATCAGGCTATCCTCTTTACTTTGGGCTGTGTGGGTAAATTATCTATTATTGCTTATAGCCTTCCTTTTCATCTATGGTACTGCTTTCCTTACCATCATGATATATAATATGTTTACTTTTCTAATTCTTTTCATTGGGAGATTCTATTTCATGTTGTACAAAAAAAATATGCATCTACCTCCTGAAAAATCACAATAAAGGTACAGGTACAATAATAGGACCGATGCAGGAGGGGTTGATAAAAAGATCCGGTAATCAGCCACCACCATAGGTGTGAAAAATAATTCCGGCAGGGCACTTAAGTCAAGAAATTTTTCAAGAAACCTGCGAAGAATATCATTTCTATCGGAAAAAATGAATACATTATATTCAAGCATACCCTACATTCTCATGGTTCATGTATCTCTTTTCCCAGGAGCTGGTTGTTGGAAGGTTAATTTTGTTTCAACTACTCCGGATATATACTTATTGAATCCCGATAGATGCAATTCCTGTTATTCAAATTACAATGCTTTACAATGCCTTGGTTTTAGTATTTTTACACCTAATAAAATGGGTAATTTTTTATGAATGACGGCAAACCGGTAATTGGATTTAGTTGTGGCGATATCAATGGAATTGGTATGGAAGTAATTATTAAAACCTTAGCCGATAGCCGCTTATCGGATCATTGCATCCCTGTAATTTTTGGCAATAATAAGCTGGTAAATTTTTACCGGAAAATGTTGCCTGAATTAAATCTGAATAGTTTTATTGCCAAGGATGCCTCCCGCATAAATGCCAAACAGATTAATATATTTAATGTATGGGAAGAAGATGTGCAAATTACCCCTGGCCAACTCAACGATACCGGGGGGAAATATGCCATTCAAAGCCTGTTGGCTGCATCGGAAGCCCTAAAAGAAGGAAAAATTGATGGATTGGTAACTGCCCCTATTCATAAAAAGAACACCCAATCCGAAAATTTCAACTATACCGGACATACGCCCTTCCTAAAAAAGTTTTTTAACGCACAGGAGGTAGCCATGTTTATGGTAGCCGAAAATATGCGGATTGCTTTGTTAACGGAGCATGTACCCGTAAAGGAAGTCTCACAATTTATAACCCGCGAAAATCTGTTAAAAAAATTACAGGTTGTAAACAACTCGCTCAAAAAGGATTTTCTTATCAATAAACCAAAAATTGCGGTATTGGGCCTCAATCCGCATGCAGGAGATGAGGGGCTGATCGGGAAAGAAGAAGAAGAAATTATTAAACCTACAATTAAAGAAGCAAAGCAACGGATGGACATTTTCTGTTTTGGGCCATATGCTGCAGATGC
>Ga0116193_1000497_pt1 | contig 36829 bp, 26 predicted proteins | sample AD_UKC115_MetaG_FD_89892 | JGI IMG/M metagenome (GOLD analysis project Ga0116193, IMG submission 89892) | Active sludge microbial communities of municipal wastewater-treating anaerobic digesters from Hong Kong - AD_UKC115_MetaG | ecosystem: Engineered > Bioreactor > Anaerobic > Digestate... | reverse complement strand
GGAATTTAAGTTTTTTCACTTCAATTTATACTCATATCTTATACTTGATGCCGAAATGGCATTTTTAAAAACCCTTCAAATTGGGTTTAGTGTTAAATTTATTTTCATGCGTTTACCGTGTAATTATATGCTCTGTATCCCTTATTATCATTCTGTCTTTAAGAATGATATCAGATACGATATTAAAACAAGCGGAAAAAGATACTTATGAATTACTTGAAAAGACTGGTGAAAGTTTGGAGAGTAATTTATGTGAAATTGACAGGTTTGCAATGTTTATGTCAAGGGAAGAAACCATATCATCTTTGATTGCACAAGTTAATGAAAAGGATAATGATGAAGCAAGGTTGAGGGTGTTAAGTAAAATTCAACCGCTTGTAACTACTTTGTATGGAAGCCGGACAGATATAATGGATATAGTTGTTACCGATACAAAAGGTAATGGTGTTGTATCAGGACATGGGAGTTTTAGAGATATTGGCAAGCCTTATACTGAGACAATAGGGTTCAAAGAATTTGCCGGAAATAAAAAAGGGTCGATGTGGATTGACACACATATTACAGACCTTGTTTTTACAAAAAGATCGAGTGAAAAAAGGACTATCTCGTTATTAAAGTCCATATATACGCCTACGAGCTTAAATAAGAGTGTTGGAGTTCTTCAGATAAGCGTGAGAGAGTCGGCATTGAACAAAATTATTAAGGACACTCAACTTCCTTATGAGGGTAGTTTTCTAGTTGTGGGTGAATCGGCTAATATTGTACTAAATCCGAATAATGTCGAAGAAAACGGCCTATTGCTCAATGAAGTGAACAAGATTGATAAAAACGGAAAGACTTTGGCTGAATTCACAGGTAAGACTAATTTGAACTATGCGGATAAAATACTCGATAAGCCACTGTTTAAATTGGGTGAGATAAAAGAGGTAGATGAAGAATTCAAAAACGGTCTTACTGAAAGGGATGGATATATTACCGGACAAATATATGAAACAGTGAAAGCCAGGGCAAATAGACTGCTTGAAGCCAATGCTAATAACGAACAATATGTAAACTTTGGTGAAGTAGTTGGGAATAACTTCAAAATTAATGGAAAACCTATGCTTGTTGCATATTACTATATCAGAAGTATTGAAGGAACTCCTATAAACTGGATGATCATATCTGCTACTCCTGTTAGTAAAATTACTGAAAACATAAACGCAGCATCACGTCAAATACTACTAATTGGGCTGCTATGCTTATTTGTCGGTATAGTCGTTTCCACTTTTATTTCAAAGGATATATCGGCTGGTATAAATGTTCTCACAGGGCTAATGGATAGAATTAAAAAAGGAGATCTTGAAGTTCAATGCAATATTGAAAGGAAAGACGAAATTGGTAACCTTGCTTTGAGTTTTGGAGATATGGTACATAACTTAAAGATAATGATAGCGGGTGTAAAAGAGGCATCGTGTGTTGCAATAGATTCATCAAAATCTGTGGCATGCAGTTGTCAGGAGAGTTATGCTTCAATTGAGCAATTTTCTGCAATGCTTTCCGAGGTCAAAAACGTTGTAGATTTTCAAACAGGTGAGATAGGGGTTAGCGGAAAAGTTGTCAATCAATTATCAGATCAGATTAAGGCAATGACAGATGATTTTGACAATGTGAGCCATATTGTTACAGGGGCAAAAGAGTTAAGTGAAGATGGGAAAAAGTCTGTTAATAAGCTCTTGCAGAATGCGAGCGAAGTTAAAAGGACGGTATCGGAGTTTGGTAAACTGACTGAAACGTTAAAATCGGAGTCGTCGGAAATCTCAAAGATTACCGGATTTATAAGAGGGCTTGCAAACCAGACCAATCTCCTTGCGCTAAACGCTGCTATTGAAGCTGCCAGGGCTGGTGAAGCCGGCAGAAGCTTTAGCATAGTTGCATCGGAAATAAGGGCATTGGCTGAACAGTCCAATGATTCTGTTAACTACATTGAAAATAAGTTAAAAAATATCAGTAATACGGTACAGTTGACAGGAGAGTTTATAAAGGCATCTGATTCGGTAATGGGAGGACATGACCATGCTGTAAATGATACTATTGGTAAGTTTGACAATATTGTGGAGTATATGGACAGGATATTCAACCAAATGAGGAATATTGAAATTTCTATACGCAACATTGAGCGTGCCAGGATTAATATTATCGAATTTATGGATAAATTAACAGAAAGTACCGGGAAGACAAAAGATAATGTTCTGGCAATAACAGGGGCAATGGATGATCAAGTTGATCTTATAAAACATCTTGCGGATCTTTCAGACAATCTTAATACGTTGTCGGCAGATCTTGAGGGTACTATAAATATATTCAAAGTTTGATAAGGAGACCAAGTGTAATTTCTCAATAAGGGTAGACACAGGGTAATTTTGACATTTATTCTGTGCTTTGTATGTCATAAAAATATGGTGCACTTGTTTAAAAAGCTCATGGGGTTGATTGCCTGTGAGCTAAATTTATTGAATTGGTGATGTAGAGAGATTTTTTACAGGTTTCAGTTGTAAAATCGGCTAAATATGGTATACTAGTTACTGATAAAAATTTATAATCATATAGTATTATTAAACAATTGATATTTAACGCAATAAAAAATAAAAGAGGAGAAGAGTTTATGTCGAGCAATGCTGTATTTAAATTTTGGTTAGGAAATGATTACTTTGACGAGCAGACAAGAGAGGAATTACAAAAGATAAAAGATGACCCGAAAGAAATAGAGGATAGGTTTTATAAATATCTTGACTTTGGTACCGGAGGCTTAAGAGGAATAATCGGTGCCGGCACAAACAGGATGAATATCTATACAGTCAGAAGAGCTTCACAGGGGTTGGCGGATTTTGTAAATAGCATCAATGCAGCCGACAAAGGTATTGTTATTGCATATGATTCAAGAAATATGTCGCCGGAATTTGCTCTTGAAGCTGCAAAAGTATTTGCAGGTAATGGAATAAAGGCATATTTGTTTGATGAATTAAGGCCTACTCCAGAACTGTCGTTTGCTGTGAGGTATCTGAAAGCTGCGGCAGGTATTGTTATTACTGCAAGCCATAATCCAAAGGAATATAACGGATATAAGGTATACGGTGAAGATGGCGGACAGCTTCCTTTAGAGGAATCAAACCAGGTTCTTGGATTCATGAATAAAATCGAGGATATAACCAGTGTTACCTTTATGGAAAAGGATGAAGCTATTGAAAAGGGTCTTATAAAGATTATTGGCAAAGAAGTGGATGATGCTTACATATCCATGCTTAAGAGCCTTTCAGTAAATCCTGATCTTGCAAAGAGTATTGGAGAGAATTTCAAAATTGTGTATACGCCTTTGCATGGTTCGGGAAATAAACCTGTAAGAAGAATTCTTGATGAGATAGGATTTAAGAACGTATTGGTTGTTAAAGAGCAGGAGCTTCCGGACAAGGATTTCTCAACTGTAAAGTCTCCGAATCCTGAAGAAAAAGAGGCTTTCACACTTGCAATAGAGCTGGCAAAGAAGGAGAATGTTGACCTTATTATTGGAACAGATCCTGACAGTGATAGAGTTGGGGTTGTTGCAAGAAATAAAGAAGGCGAATATGTTACACTTACCGGAAATCAGACAGGATGTCTGCTTCTTGAATACATTTTGTCACAGAAAAAGGCGAAAGGTACTCTTCCGACTAATGGGTTTGTAGTTAAAACTATTGTAACTACAGAGCTTTCAAGGGAAATTGCCAGAGAATATGGTGTTGAATTGATTGAAGTGCTGACCGGTTTCAAATTTATCGGTGAACAGATAAAACTGCTCGATGAAAATGGAGACAAGAAATATCTCTTTGGGTTTGAAGAAAGTTATGGGTATTTGGCAGGAACTTCAGTAAGGGATAAGGATGCAGTTGTTGCTTCCATGTTAATTGCTGAAATGGCTGCTTATTATAAATCCAGGGATATGTCCCTGTATGACGGTTTGATGGAATTGCTGAACAAATACGGATATACTATCGAAGGGATTAAGTCTTTCACTCTTAAAGGCAAGGAAGGTATAGACAAAATAAAATTTGCTTTAAGCAAGATGAGAGAAGATGAGATTACAAAGTTTGGTAGTATTGAAGCAGCGGCTGTAAGAGACTATCAAAAGGGTGAGAGACACGAAATCACTACAGGCAAAAGGGAAACTATAGATTTGCCTGAATCGGATGTTCTATATTATGAAATGCAGGATGGAAAGTCATGGTTCTGTATCAGACCATCGGGTACCGAGCCAAAAATCAAGATATACTATGGTGTGACTGATAATGGAATGGAAGCTGCAGAGAACAAACTCGAACAAGTACAGTCAAATGTGTTGGGAGTAGTTGAAAATCTGCTGTTTGAATAGGATTTACATGCGAGGTTTAAATTAAATACATACAGATCATAGGCTGAGATTTCTCAATGCTTATGGTCTGTTTTATTTATTTGCCGCAGTAAGTATTAAAGGGTGTTACCGGGTGCGTGTAATAAATGTAAAGAAAAATATTCCAGAAACTTAAGTTTCGCAGCTTAGAGCCTGTAAATACTCCTCGGGGTCGAGCAAAACTCGCTTCGCTCAGACAATGCTCTCCCTTTCCTCGTCATATTAACAGGCTCTACAGCTTGCTTCACAATGTTTCTTCCATATTTTTCTTTACTTAAATAATATGCACCCGGTGTTACCACTTTGATTGCAGTTTGCCGCAGCGGTATGTTATAATATAAAAAATCTATTGATATAGAGGATGATGAGAGTTGGGTAACTTTGTCCACCTGCATGTTCATACGGAATATAGTTTGCTTGATGGAGCAAACAGAATAAAAGATCTTATAGCCAGGACGAAAGAATTGGGTATGGATAGCATAGCCATTACAGACCATGGCGTAATGTATGGAGTTGTTGATTTTTACAAAGAAGCAGTCAACAATGGTGTTAAACCTATCCTTGGATGTGAGGTGTATACGGCGAGGAGAACCAGGCATGACAAACAGGGTGTTATGGATTCAGATCCAGGGCACTTGGTGCTGCTGGCTAAGGACAATCAGGGTTATAAAAATCTGATGAAGATTGTATCAATAGGTTTTACCGAAGGATTTTACTATAAGCCGAGGATTGATTATGAGGTTCTTGAGCAATATAGCGAAGGCTTGATTGCCTTAAGTGCATGCCTGTCGGGTGAAGTTCCTAAAGCATTGCTGAAAAACGACTTTGAATTGGCAAAGAAAGTTGCTCACAGGTACAATGATATTTTCGGTAAGGGTAATTTCTATCTTGAATTGCAGAGTAACGGTATTGAAGAGCAAAAGCTTGTAAACAGCCAGCTTGTGAAGCTATCAAAGGAAACGGGAATTCCCCTTGTTGCGACAAATGACGCCCATTATCTGAGAAAGGAAGATGCAAGAGCTCATGAAATATTGCTTTGCATACAGACAGGAAAGAATATAAATGACGAAGACAGGATGAGGTTTTCAACTGAAGACTTTTATGTGAAATCGCCTGATGAGATGGCAGAGGTTTTTGTAAACCTTCCTGAAGCAATTGAGAACACTGTCAGGATAGGTAAAATGTGCAATGTTGAGTTGGAATTTGGAAAACTCCATTTACCTGAGTTTAGTATACCGGGTAATAAGGGTGCATATGAATACCTGAAAGAATTGTGCTATGAGGGGCTGAAACGATTATTCGGCGAACACATAGAGGATAAGATTGAAAGATTGGAATATGAATTATCGGTTATCAATCAGATGGGATATGTAGATTATTTTCTCATAGTCGGTGACTTTATCAGGTACGCAAAGGATAACGGTATACCTGTAGGGCCTGGAAGAGGATCGGCTGCGGGAAGTCTAGTGTCTTACTGTCTTGGAATAACAAACATAGATCCATTGAAATATAACCTTCTGTTTGAACGTTTTTTGAATCCTGAGAGAGTTTCCATGCCTGATATAGATATAGACTTCTGTTTCGAAAGAAGACAGGAAGTAATTGACTATGTAGTGAGAAAGTATGGTGAGGACAGGGTAGCTCAGATAATAACCTTTGGAACCATGGCAGCAAGAGCGGCAATCAGAGATGTGGGAAGAGCCCTGGATATAGCATATAATGAGGTTGATACGGTAGCTAAAATGATTCCGATGCAACCTGGTATGAATATAGGTAAGGCATTGGAGATGAACCCGGAGTTAAAATCCAAGTACGAGCAGGATGGCAAAATAAAAGAACTTATAGATACAGCAAGACTTTTAGAGGGTATGCCAAGGCACGCTTCTACCCATGCGGCAGGCGTAGTTATTTCCAAAGACCCCATCACCAATTACGTGCCGCTTCAGAAAAACGATGAGAGTATAACTACCCAATTTCCAATGGGGCAGTTGGAAGAGATGGGACTTCTGAAGATGGACTTTTTGGGGCTTAGGACCCTTACAGTAATAAGGGATGCAGTAGATCTGGTATATGGAAATTATAATATCAAGGTGGATATTGACAGGCTTGAAATGAACGACCCGAATGTATTTAAAATAATTGGTGAAGGCAAGACTTCGGGAGTTTTTCAGCTTGAGAGTGCCGGGATGACACAATTTATGAAAGAACTCCAGCCTACATCCCTTGAAGATATTATTGCAGGAATTTCACTGTACCGTCCAGGGCCAATGGATCAGATACCAAGGTATTTAAAATACAAGAATAATCCGGCAGCAGCAAAATATGACCACCCGCTCCTTGAAAATATTCTGAATGTGACTTACGGGTGCATGGTATATCAGGAACAGGTTATGCAGATAGTAAGGGAACTTGGCGGCTACTCCATGGGAAGATCTGACCTTGTAAGGCGTGCAATGTCAAAAAAGAAAGTAAGTGTTATGGAGCAGGAAAGAAAAAATTTCATTTATGGTATAGATGATGAAAGCGGAAATACACTAGTAATAGGATGCGTTAGAAACGGTGTGGATGAGAAAGTCGCAAATAAGATTTTTGATGAGATGATGGACTTTGCAAGTTATGCCTTTAACAAGTCCCATGCGGCAGCATATGCTGTAGTAGCCTATCAGACAGCATGGCTTAAGTGTTATTATCCGGTGGAGTTTATGGCTGCGCTTCTTAACAGTTTTTTGGGCAGCAGTGATAAAATATCACAGTATGTACATGAATGCAAAACCTTGGGGATTGAAGTGCTTCCGCCTGATATTAATGAAAGTCAGATGAAATTTACTGTAGTAAACGGAAAAATACGTTTTGGGCTGGCAGCAGTTAAAAATGTTGGTGAAGGTGCTGTGAAGTCGGTTATTGAAGTGCGAAAAACAAGCGGAGATTATAGGTCTTTCAGGGATTTTTGCGACAGGATTGACGGTAAAGATGTAAATAAAAGGTGTATTGAGAGCCTTATAAAGAGTGGAGCTTTTGATTCGATGGGAATCTACAGATCAAAACTCATTGCGGTCTATGAAAAAATGCTCGATGGCATAGCTCAGATTAAGAAGAGAAATATGGACGGACAAATGTCGTTGTTTGAAATTTCGATGGGTGCCGATAATAAGAAAAATAATGAAGAGACAAGTTTATATGAAGAGGAAGACATATATCCCGATATAAATGAGTATCCTAATAAAGTGCTATTATCAATGGAAAAAGAAATGTTGGGATTATACATTTCAGGGCACCCATTAAGTGAGTTTGAAGAAGAGATAAATAAAATGGTAACTTTGTTCAGCTCCGAATTGAATACAGATTCTAATCAGAGTGAAGAAGCTTATTCCCTCGATGATGTAAAAAATATAAGTGATGGAATGAATGTTGTTGTAGGAGGAATAATTACAACGAAGAAAACCAAAACTACAAGAAACAATAATTTGATGGCTTTTTTGACGCTGGAAGATTTGTATGGAACTATGGAAGTTATAGTATTTCCTACAGTGTTGGAAAAATATTCAAAGCTTATTGGAGAAGAAAGCATTGTTCTTATTAAGGGGAGAATAAGCATTAAGGAAGAAGAGCAACCTAAAATAATATGCGAAGAGATTAATCCGCTAAAAAAAATGCACGTTCAGAAAATTTACTTAAGAGTGAGCCATAGTATTGAGGAAGATAAAATGGAATCAATATTGGCCTTATTAAAGTATTTTAATGGTAATACTCCTGTTTGCTTGTACGATGAAGTGGAGAAGAAGGGGAAAACCTTGGAAAGAGATCATTGGGTAGCATTGAATGAAAGTATACTTTCAGAACTTAAACTAAGGCTTGGAGAAGAAAATGTAAAGGTGGTTTAAAAATTAATATTGATAATCGAGAAAAAATATAGAAAAATATAGTTAATAAAATTTTAAATAATACGATAATAAATAATAGTAGTGATATACAGGTTTTATAGATGAATAAATATAAATTATAATTTTAAATGAAGTTGTTCATGTAACTTAGATAACATTAAAATTATATATATTATAACTTTAATATTGTTTATCTATATATGATTTATCTAAAATTCGTATTGATTTTTGATTTGAATTAATATATAGTTATGACGAGGTGGTTTTATTTGGATTGGGAAAATGAAAAAGTATCAGGAGACTATATTATAATAAGAGCTGAAGAGAACGGTGTGAATATAATCGGTCTTACAAGAGGCAGAGATACAAAATTCCACCACACTGAGAAACTCGATAAGGGTGAATTACTTATAGCCCAGTTTACTGAGAATACTTCTGCGATAAAAATAAGAGGTAAAGCTAAAGTATTATGTCGTCATGGAGAAATTCTTTCAGGTGAATAGGGGTATTTCAAAAATATTTATTGCTCAATACTTTAATGCAACAAACTCTATAAAATCAAGTTTTTTGAAATGCTACTTATGAAGTTTTTAGCAATCACCTAAAACAAAAAGGGGCGTGTTTATATGTGGACAGTGGTGTATATGGCACAAAGCAAGGAAATCGCCACTTCAATGCAGGATTTATTGACTAATGAAGGTATTTTGGTTAAGTTAAGGCCAATCAGTAAAAACCATGAAAATAATGATAATTACTACGAAGTGCTCGTTCCGGAGGCAGAAGTTGAAGAAGCACACAGTGTGATTATTGAAAAGGGATATTAAATTTAGTATTTGGTTTATGTGAATATTATTACGATTGGATTATCCCGTGTTAGTTACAATTGACACGGGTTTAATGCTATAAGGAGGAATAATAGTGAGTGTTGTTAAGGCAATTGGTGTGCTGACCAGCGGCGGAGATGCGCCGGGCATGAACGCTGCCATTAGAGCTGTTGTGAGATCAGGCCTTTATTATGGAATTAAGGTTATGGGAATAAGAAAAGGTTATGACGGTTTGATTCATGGGGATATAGAGGAAATGACCGCAAGATCTGTAGGAGATATAATCCAAAGAGGCGGGACAATACTTCAGACTGCAAGATCACCGCAGTTTAAGACTGAAGAAGGACTTAATAAAGCTATGGCAATGGCAAAAGTTTTTGGCATAGATGCACTGGTTGTTATTGGTGGTGACGGATCTTATAAAGGAGCCAGAGATATCAGCAACCTTGGAATGAATGTTATTGGAATACCGGGTACAATTGACAATGATATAGGATGTACCGATTATACAATAGGATATGATACCGCATTAAATACCGTTCAAGATGCAATAGACAAAATAAGAGATACCGCATATTCCCATGAAAGGTGCAGTGTTCTTGAAGTAATGGGAAGGCATGCAGGTTATATTGCAGTGAATGTAAGCATATCCGGAGGGGCTGAGGCTGTTATTCTGCCTGAAAAGCCTTTTGACCTTGACAAGGATGTATTAAAACCCATAATTGAAGGACGCAACAGAGGTAAAAAGAACTATACTGTTATCGTTGCGGAAGGTGTTGAGGGAAAAGCTATAGAAATAGCGAAGGAAATCACTGAAAAAACCGGTATTGAAGCAAGAGCTACAATACTTGGACATATCCAGCGGGGAGGCAGCCCTACGGTTCAGGACAGGGTTATGGCCAGTATGATGGGGCTTAAGGCTGTCGAAGTATTAAAAGCTGGTGGACGGAATAGAGTAATATCTGTAAGAAACGGTTTTGTTACAGATATTGATTTAAATGAAGCACTTGAAATGAAGAAGGCTTTGCCGGAGGAATTAATAGGGTTAAGCAAAATATTGTCGTTGTAAGAAATATTAGTGCCTAAAATATTACTTATATGATTGTACTTATTATTTGTGATATTTTGGGCAAATTAGAAGGTGAAGATTACGTATATTTCTAAAACAGAAATTGTTGTAAGGTATGTTGAAACAGACCAAATGGGGATAGTTCATCATTCAAACTATCCTGTTTGGTATGAAGCAGCCAGAACTGATTATATAAAAGGCATCGGTATGTCGTATTCCGAAATTGAAAAAAGGGGGTTTTTACTTCCTTTGTTGGAGTTAAATAGTAAATACAAAGGTGCTGCAAGGTATGAAGATGAGTTGATCATCTCTACAATAATCAAAGAGCTTTCTTATACGAGAATTACATTTTATTATGAAGTGTATAATAAGAGTAATAATGTATTGATTAACTTCGGAGAAACCATGCATACGTGGACGAACAGGGATCTTAAACCTTTGAATATAAAGAAACATGCTCCGGATATTTTTGATTTGATGTCAAGCAAGACTACCAAAGATTTTGAACCTTTATAGTTTTGATTTCTTTAGTTTAATAAAATACTATCAGGTGGTGAATAGGTGAATATTCCTAATATTCTAACTTTGATTAGATTCTGTCTTGTTCCTGTTTTTGGATATTGTTTGTACAATGAACAGTTTGTTGCAGCAGTAATATTATTTGTTGTTGCATGTGCTACTGACATCCTTGATGGTGTAATTGCAAGGAAGTTTAATTTGATTACTTCGTTTGGAAAGCTGGCAGACCCTTTAGCTGACAAACTTATGCAGTTAACAGCCTTGGCAATACTGAGTATGCAAAGTGTAATACCTCTACCAGTATTAATAATAGTATTAGCTAAGGAAATATTTATGATTGCGGGAAGCGTACTCTTATATAAAAGGATAAATTTCGTAGTTCAGGCAAATTGGTACGGAAAGATGACAACTGTAATTTTTTCACTTGCTATAGTTATGACCATAGTTCTTCAGTTGGAAAGAATGATAAATACATATACCAATGTACTTATTAACATGTTTGTCTTTATTGCGGTTTTTTCAACATTGTTTTCCTTCTTTATGTATTCAATGGAATTTAGAAAGATAACAAATGAGAAGGCAAGATGAAAAATATCATTTTAATTTTGTTTTTAAGTTTTTCAGACTATAAAAGCACTGAATTAATTTGTATTTTTGCAGGCAGATAAAAATATGTTATATCTTCTCTATTAATCTTTATTTTTCTCTAAGTTAATGTTATAATTAGGGTATATAAAGAATATATATTTAGGGGAATTTTGGTTTTATAATTTAATTAATTTGATGCTATATTTGTTGTTGAGGAAATAATTCATAAGCTTTCGTTTCTTGAATATTTGTAGTATATTTGCGGTTTACCATTTCTTAAATCAATTCCAATAATCCATAATTCCTAAATTTAATATTGATTGGCGCAGATGTGCTTTAGGAGGAGTATTCATGAAAAGGAAGCCTGGCTTATTTTGCTTTGTAGCTATTTTGATGCTGCTTTCTGCAAATTACTTGTTAATCAGAGTACCTGTTGGCAGTGTGGTTGATTTAGAAAACATCTGGTATGGGGTGGGATTGTTTGCAGTAAGTGCACTAATAAGTTTTGCAAATATTCTTGCAGAGAAGACTTTGTTTAAGTCTAATATTTACTATAAACCGAAGGTTCTGTGGTTCATAGGGTTTTTGGTGTTTGTTGAAGGAGTTATTTTAATTTTATATTCTAGTATGAATGCTTATATTACAAATGTTTTATATATTAATGAAATGCATATAAACATTATTGCCCAGTTGCTGGTTTCGTTGGGTATAATTGCTTTGGTACACGAGTTATACAGCTACACGTATGAATATCCCGTAAGGATGGCCTTAAAGGTAATGGAAAACGCAGGACAAATGATTGATAGTAAGAGGTTTTTAGATGCCTTGGCTGAATTTGATAAGGTTCAAAGAAAGTTTGGTTATTCTAAACATCCACATATATACGGTTGGATAAAGAGGGCAAAAGGCGTTTGTTTTATGGAAATGTCAAAACACGAGGAGAAGAAGAAAAATCTATTAATGGCAGTAAAGGAGTTTGAAGAAATTCTAATGCTTGAAGAGTTGCAGGGACAGCATGGACAGGTTAAAGTTGACATAGGTAATATATTTTTTGACCTTGCTGAAATTGATAACAATATGGAATATTATGGAAATGCCCTTGATATGTATACAGATGCACTTAAACAATACAAATTAGATAAGGATGTTGACGGGTATATGAATGCCTTAAGAAATGCAGAGAGGACAAAGACGGTGCTGGTTCTCGAAAAGTCAAGCTGATATACTAAAATATCACAATAGGGACTAAAAAAAACTTTTTTTTCGAATATATTTTACATATGCTAAACGAACAAAAAACCAGTGCCTTATGAAAAAATAATTTACATAAAAAGCACTGGCGCATAATCCATAATTCATTCGAAGGGGGTGAAGCAAGACAGACGACAAACATGTACTAATTATTTAAACTTATTTAAGGGTTGTTTAATTAATTTTATTTAGGAGGAATGTCAAGTGAAAAAGACAGTATGTTTTTTGCTCTCATTAGCTATGCTTCTGGCTATGGCACTGCCGATAAACATGGTATCAGCAGCCGGAAGTTATAACTATGCTGAAGCCCTTCAGAAGGCAATTTATTTCTATGAGGCTCAGCAGGCAGGACCACTACCGGATTGGAATCGTGTTGAGTGGCGTGGAGATGCAACAATGAATGACGATGTATTAGGTGGTTGGTACGATGCAGGGGATCATGTAAAGTTTAACTTGCCTATGTCATATTCAGCATCAATGCTTGGTTGGGCATTGTACGAATATGGTGATGAAATTGAGTCATCAGGACAAAGAGTTCATCTTGAAAATAACCTTAAGTTTGTATTGGACTACCTTGTTGCTTGTGACAAGGGGACAAGCATAGTATACCAGGTAGGTGACGGTACTAGAGACCATGCTTGGTGGGGACCGGTTGAATGTGTGGAAAAAGAAATGAAAAGACCATCCTATACAGGTAAACCTACTTGTGTTACAGCACAAATGGCAGCTGCGCTTGCAATTGGTTCAATAGTTCTTGATGATAGTACATACCTTCAGCACGCTAAAAGTCTTTTCTCACTCTCTGATGCAACAAGAAGCGATGCTGATTATGTTGAAGCAAAAAACTTCTATAACTCATGGAGTGGTTGGCAGGATGAGCTTATGTGGGCAGCAATCTGGCTACATATAGCAACAGGTGACAATACTTACCTTCAAAAGGCGGAATCGCTTGTAGCACTTCAAAATACAGAAGATCAATTACCTGATATGAAATATACATGGGCTCACTGTTGGGATGATGTTCACTACGGAGCTATGTTAATGCTTGCAAAGGTTACAAACAAAACGGAATATCATGACTTTATCAAAAGACACCTTGACTGGTGGTCAGTTGGATCTAACGGTAAGCAAATTAAATATGTTGGGAAACTTGCATGGCTGGATCAATGGGGTTCTTTAAGATATGCAACTACAACTGCATTCCTTGCCAACGTATATTCTGATTTTATTTCTGATACTACATTAAAGAGCAGATACACCACTTTCGCAAAAGATCAGGTAGACTATGCACTTGGCAGCACCGGCAGGAGCTACGTTTGCGGATTTGGTACAAAGCCACCGGAACATCCTCACCACAGAACTGCTCACAGTTCATGGACTGACCAGTTGGAGTTCCCAAAAAATCACAGACATATTCTTTATGGTGCTTTAGTAGGTGGACCTAGTTCTTCTGGATCTTATACAGATGATATTAAAGACTATGTTTGTAACGAAGTTGCTACAGACTATAATGCAGGTTTCGTTGGAATACTTTGCGGTATGTACGCAAAATACGGCGGAACTCCGATTGCAAACTTCCCGGCGCCTGAAGAAAAAGAAGACGAGTTTTATGTAGAAGGTGCTGTAACAGGAAGCTCAGGAAATGACATGGCACTCAAGTTATTCCTGAACAACCGTTCAGCTTGGCCAGCAAGATTGATCAAAGATCTTTCATACCGTTACTATGTTGATTTATCCGAAGGGGTTGATCCTAGTAGCGTAGTGGTTGCAAGCAACTACATGGAAACCAACATGGAAGCAACTTTATCACAGCTTAAGCCTTATAAAGGTGATATTTATTATGTTGAAGTAAAATATAAAGACGGCACAAACATTTATCCAGGTGGACAATCCGAATATGCAGCAGAACTTCAACTTCGTTTAACAGCACCGGCAGGTTCAAATTGGGATCCTACAAATGACCCTTCATTCAAGGGACTTCCAAAAGGATCTACACCTGAGAAGACTACTGCAATAACTGTTTATGACGGAGATACCTTAATATTTGGTACAGAGCCTGATGGAACAACTCCTTCAAAGACAGCTACTCCGGTAAAGACATCTACTCCGGCAAAAACTCCTTCAGTTACACCAACACCTAATTCAAGTGTAATGAAAGGTGATATTGATGGTAACAAGAGCTTTAACTCAATAGATTTCGGACATATGAAAATGTATTTGCTTGGAATGGAAAAATTCACAGCTGAACAGTTTGCAGCTGCTGATGTTGATAATAACGGAGCAGCGAATTCCATTGACTTTGGAATTATGAAACAGGTACTGCTTGGAATGAAATCTGGTTTCTAAGAAAATATATACTTTATATTTAAATACAATGTGTAATAATCGGCCATATGGATTTATATCTGTATGGCTGTTTTTTTCCCATTGGCAAGGCCGATAGCAAAACACTAGTGAGACTGAATTTTGCAGGTATTTTGTTGATATGAAAGAAATAATGATTTTTTTCTGTTATAATATTGATAATTGAAGTAAGACTTGATTTTATTAAAGTAATGATAGTAACGAAACGCATCTATATGCGCTTAAGGAGGAATTGATATGCTGTCAAGGGAATTATATAAAGTGACCTGTGAAAGGGCATTAGAGTACCTTAATAAAGCAGGAATAGTTATTACTGAGAATGAAAAGAATAATATGGAAGTGGCGGAATATGGCTTGGGCGAAATTGATAGAATTGGCCTTGAGCTTATAGTTTATGTAAATACAGATAGATGCTGTGCTAAAGAATTAATTCTGTTCCCGGGTCAGACTTGCCCGGAACACAGGCATCCGCCGGTGGAAAACGAGCCGGGTAAGGAAGAGACCTTCAGGTGCAGGTGGGGAAAGGTTTTTTTATATGTACCCGGTGCTCCAGTTCAAAACCCCAAAGCAGTAGCACCAAAAGGAAGAGAAAAGTTTTTTACAGTATGGCACGAGATTGAGCTAAATCCCGGGGAACAGTATACACTTGCGCCTGATACCCTTCACTGGTTTCAGGCAGGGCCTGAAGGTGCTGTTGTATCTGAGTTTTCAACAAAAAGCAGAGATGAGTTTGACATATACACAGACCCCGATATAAATCCTGCTCAGAGCAGAAAAGCGTAGGTGGTGTTGTCGAAGGTAATCGTAGGGTGCTATTTGCAAACAAGAAAAGTCATGAGCGAAGCGGATTTTCTTGAGAGGAATGGGTTATGAAAAGAGTTATTTTTCTTGTAGATATGAATGCCTTTTTTATAAGCTGCGAGATGGCGCAAAATCCGGAATTAAAAGGTAAACCGGCTGCAGTTGCAGGTGATCCTAAGAAGAGGACGGGAATAATTCTGGCTGCGAACTATGAAGCGAGGAGATACGGAATAAAGACGACAATGCTTATTCATGAAGCGAGGAAGCTTTGTCCCGATATTATTCTGGTGCCTCCGCACCATGGACTTTATGAAAAGAATTCAAGAGAAGTCATGAATATACTTTCAAGATATTCACCGGTAGTGCAGCAAAACAGCATTGACGAAGCGTGGTTGGATATGACCGGGTGTGAAGCGCTATTTGGTAAACCTGTAAAGTCTGCGGAAAGAATTATGAACGACATAATGAATGAACTGGATCTTTGGTGTTCAATAGGTATTTCGGAGAATAAATTTCTTGCAAAGATGGCATCGGAAGTCAAAAAACCCCTTGGGATAACTGAGTTGTGGAAAAATGACATTAGAGAGAAGTTGTGGTCTCTTCCTGTGAGAGAAATGTATGGCATTGGTAAACAGACAGAAAAGGCTCTGACGGGTATTGGTATATATAAAATTGGGGATATAGCCAAAAGTGATCCGCAATTCCTTATCAGGAAGTTTGGAAAATATGGTGAAGAAATTTATCATTTGGCAAATGGTATAGATGAATCGGAAGTTGAAATAAATCCTGTAAGCAAGAGTAAATCTGTAAGCAGAACCACTACACTTCCGGACAATATAACAGATCTTGAGTACGCTAAAACAGTTATATTGAGATTGGCTGAGGATGTTGGAGCGGAAGCAAGAAAACAGAATTGCAAAGGAAAAACAGTATCAATAACTATCAGGTATGAAGATTTTAAAACTATAACCAGACAAAAATCAGTGAGACCTACATATTTAACAAAAGAAATCTTTGAAGCCGGAACAAAGTTGTTGGAAGATAACTGGGATTTATGTCGCCCTGTAAGGTTATTGGGAATATCATTGAGTAATATTTCGGATGATGAATCCGAGCAGATATCGATTTTTAATATGAATGATAATATTCAGGAATGTACTGAAAAAGAAGAGAAGCTTGAAAAAACATTTGACAAAATACGCGAGAAATTTGGAGCCGATAAAATAAAAAGAGCAGTGGTATTGAAAGATACCCTATAATTCATGGGGTGCATGTAATAAATTGGACAATTTTATTGAGATGAGGGCTTAAAATGAAAGCTATTATAAAGTTTCTATATCGACGGGTTGTTCTGATATCTGTTGCAATAGCATTACAGTTAGCTGTAATAATAGGGGTTATCTTAAAATTCAATAATTACTTTGTGCACTTTTACTGGGTTAGTTTATTAATTAGTATTCTTGCAGTTTTGTGGATAATAAATGATAGAAGCAATCCATCATATAAAATCGCATGGATTATCCCAATACTTTTGTTTCCCATTTTCGGGGGACTGTTTTATATTTTCTTCGGGGGCAAAAGGTTAAGTAAGGGAGAAAAGCTTAAGATGAAATCGGCCGAAAACAAGATGTTTAAGTTTGTAAAAACGCAAAAGGCTGTCTTAAACGAAATAATAACCCAGAGTGAATACGCTTCAAACCAGTCAAGGTACATTCAGAATAATGCCCACTATCCTCCCTATGCTAATACGACCGGCGAGTATCTTCCTATTGGAGAAAAGAAATTTGAGCGGCTCAAGGAAGAACTGAAAAAAGCAAAACATTATATTTTTATGGAATACTTTATAATTCAGGAAGGAGTAATGTGGAATAGTATTTTGGATATTCTGAAGGAAAAAGTCAAAGAGGGCGTGGATGTCAGAATAATATATGATGACGCCGGCTGTCTGCTTACTTTGCCTTACAATTATAGTAAAAAGCTTGAAAAGATGGGCATCAAATGCTGTGTGTTTAATCCTATGATTCCTGTTCTATATGTCAGGCTGAATAACAGAGATCACAGAAAAATTACAATAATTGACGGGCATACCGGATTTACAGGGGGATTAAACCTTGCTGATGAATATATCAATGAAATAGCCAAACATGGACACTGGAAGGATACTGCAATAATGATCAAAGGTGAAGCAGTGTGGAGTATGACAGTCATGTTTTTAACAATGTGGGAATACTTAAGAGGTGTTGATGAGGATCTATACAGATTCAAGGCGAAAATTCGCTCGGAGTGTGGAAATATTGCAACAGGTTATTACCAGCCGTTTTCAGATAGTCCGTTAGACGATGAACATGTTGGGGAGATAGTATATAAGAATTTAATAAATAAAGCCAAAAGATATGTTTTTATAACCACCCCGTATCTGATTATCGATCATGATATGACAAAAACTTTAACTTCAGCTGCTAAAAGTGGTGTGGATGTACGGATAATTACACCGCATTGTGCTGATAAATGGTATGTGCATGCAGTCACAAAATCGAATTATAAGGTACTGGTGGAAAGTGGTGTGAAAATCTATGAGTACACCCCTGGATTTATACATGCAAAAACTCTTGTTTCAGATGATGAATATGGTGTCGTCGGTACCATAAATATGGATTACAGAAGCTTTTTTATGCATTATGAATGTGGAGTCTGGATGTATAAATGTACACCTTTAAGGGATATCCGGGATGACTTTTTAACCACTTTAGAGGTCTGCAAAGAAATCAGGATTGAGGACTATAAAGACTTTAAGTGGTATAATGCTTTAGTTGGCTCTGTTTTAAGACTTTTTGCACCGCTTATGTAAGAATAATTTTCTTCGCGTTTATTACATGCATCCTAGTCAGATCCAGAGTTGACAATGGCTGTAAGCTATGATATAATTATTTTATCAGGCAGGCATTTTCCCTTTGTGTTTGGGGGAAAATGCCTTTCGTGCTATTTAAAGTGGTTTCCATTTAATGTATTTAAAGGGGAGGTGGGATAATAAAGTGCATTCCGGCATTGAGTTGACTGCGCATGCTTACAACGCTATATTAAGTCATTTGGTTGGAATCGAGGAAGGAAGAGACGAAATTGTAAATGAGTTTTATGATGATTCATCAGACATGCGTGATAATTTTATACACTTTTTGGACAATTACACTGATAAACTTGATGAATTGGTCAGATCAGTTCAAATTGTAGATAAACCTAACCGTGAAAAACTGAAAATACTTAATTTTTTACCCTATGTAATTATAGGAAGTGTTGTAGAACTTGAAGATCTGAATAACAATAGTACAAAGGTTTATAGAATCATATCACCATATGAGTCAAGAGGCTCTGAAGATGAACTGTCATATGTTTCAGCACTTGGTAGAGAATTGATGCTTAAGAAACCTGGTGATATTATAAGAACTCAGATTGACAGTGAGGTTTACTTGTACAGTGTTAAATTGATACGTTATGAATGCTGGGAAGAATAAAACTTATAGTCCAAAACTAAAAAAGGAGGCTACAATTTATGATAGTGAGAAATTGTGCTGGTGGTATTGTTTTTTTCGAGGACAAAGTATTTTTGTTAAAAAACGAAAAAGATGAGTGGGTATTTCCTAAGGGCGTAATGCATAATGGGGATCTTCCTGCTGAGGTTGCTCAAAAAAGAGTTTTGGATGAAGGCGGAATAATTGCATATATTGTTTCGGTTGCCGGAGATACAAGTTACGAGTTCTATTCTGTTACAAGGCAAAAACCAATTTGCAACAAAATTACATGGTTTGTTATGAAGGCAGATTCTGAAAAGTTCAATATTTCAGAAAAGGAAAAGTTTCAGGATGGAGGTTTCTATAATATTGAAGATGCTTTAAATATGGTTACATACAGTCAGGATAAAGCTTTGCTCAACCTGTCTTATAAAAAATATAAGGAAATAACATGATTAATTGAGATTATAAAGATTAGACTTTTAGGTCACAAGGGTCTCACAACAGGATTTTAGAGATGTAAAAAGGGGCTATTGCACCCGCGATTAGCAGTCGAAGTGCAATGCCCCTTTATTTATTTTATTAACTTTGAGCATTCAGAGTATCATTAATGGTACCTAAAACTTTTAACTTATCTATTGGTTTCATAATGTAATGTTTGGCCCCATTTTTTATTGCTTCATAAATAAGACTTTTCTGACTAAGTGCAGTAATAACAATAATTTTTGATTCGGGATATTTGTTCATAATAATCTTTACAAGCGTAATACCATCAAGGCCTGGCATGGATAAGTCCATGGTTATTAGATCGGGTTTAAGTTCATCATTCAAGGCAACAGCCTCATTACCGTTAGAGGCTTCACCTACAACTTTATGTCCGCCTTCAATCAGTATATGTTTTAAATTCTTTCTCATGACTTCTGAGTCATCAACAACTAATATTCTTGCCATAAAATCATCCTTTCATGGTTACTCTATTACCATATTGTCATCTATATCAATTTGATATATAAAACCCAGAGTTAGTTCACCCTCCTCAAAGTCCATATTATATACCCACATTTCACAGTCAGGACACCTCATAAAGCAATTTTGCGATTGTATTGTCAATGGTGTTTCTACAGACAACAGTGATTCCAGGTCTTCATCAATGGATTGAATGGAGTTGCCCATAATAATATTTATGCATTCAGACAATACCGCTTTGCTATAAATTAATTCATTTTCAGGTGTTAACTCCTCAAATATATATTTTTTTACAAGGCTTCTACCCAGATTTTCGTTTACGGTTATTGCCAGTTTGTAGTTTAGTATCCCCTTTATATTCAAGGTTGTTGTTATATCTTTAATTGGAATTCTTTTTGCCTTTTTTGGCTTGAAGGAATTTGTATCAAGCAGTTTAAGACCATAATCATTGACAAATAAATCAGCTGTTTTCCTTATAACGGGATCAAATATATTTATTGCAGTTAGTGTCTTGAAAATAGCTGTCTTTTGATATGGCAGGGTGATGCGGAAAGTCGTTCCTGTATCTTTTTTAGACTCCACCTCAAATTTTCCGCCAAGTTTGGTGCATTCGTTTTCAACAGTCTTAAAACCAGGAATATTATTTTCATCAAGGCCTTTTCCGTCATCGGATAATTCCATGTAAAGATTGTTGTTGTTAATGCTTGCTTTGCATATGATTGTTCCATATTTATTTTTACCTTTTCCCGAACGCTCATCCGGGTATTCCAAACTATGATTCAACATACTTGTGAAAACATGTACAAGTGATTTGCAAAAATCATTATAAATGTCAGGATCTACGAATATATCGTCAGACTGTATGTCAAAGGGCAGTAGTTGCTTGTTGATAGTATCAGAATAAGCTAAAGAGTATTCGGAAAAGTGCCTGAATAGTTGTTTGATATTCTTCTGCTTAAGTTTTCCAAGCTCAATAAGGAAAATATTGCACTCAACAGGCGATAGAATTGATAATGCTTCTTTTTCGATTTTTTTAAAAATATCATAGAGAAGATTATCATTGTCAAAAAAAGAATTACTTGAAATTTCTCTAAGCACGCTAAAATCTTCAAGAAACGTTTCGAGCATATGCTTTTGTATGAAAAAATCTTTATAGTGTTTTTTTAAGAATTGACTTACACTATTGATTGTTTCTGAGGCTTCAATTTCTTCCGGATTATTTTCCTTTAACTCATACTCAAGGGCATATGCTAAAAGGTCAAAATAGTGGGTTATGGTATCACAATTTGTTAGTTTATAGTACTTGCTTATGGGTCCTATCAGCGAAATTATAGCCAATTTGTTTGATTTTGTATTAATGGGGTGAAGCCATATTATATCGTTCACACCAAAATTGGCTGCGTCGGGAAAAAATTCCACAGGTGGGAAATTTCTGATGAAACAGTTTATTTTATTTGTGGTTGAAATGTTATTATTTTTATCATAAAACTGTTCAATTGTAAGTGAATTTTGGTTATCAGTCCAAAACCCCAGACACCCCCAGCGGAAATATGTATGACTTAGCCAGGACAGATTCTTAATCTCAGTGTAATTGGATTTTGCTATATTTCCAAGTATTTTATAACTGTTTATAATAGTTTTGATGAAAGGTTTGAAGTTTTTTTGTCTCACATAATCAGATTTATTTTCCTTCAATGTATGGCGATGCTGAGATGTGTTCCGGCTACATCCACAGGATTGCCTTATAACAAGATCAGATTTAACATAAACAGTTTCGGGATTTATTAAAGCTGCAGTTATTTGTTTTAACAGACATTTTACTGCTGTGCTTCCGACTTTTTCAATATTTTGGCGAATTGTAGAGAGGGGAGGATTTGTTGTTTTTGAAAATTCATTGTCATCATAGCCAAAAACAGCTATATCGTCAGGTATGAGATAACCTGCATTCTTAAGTGTTTCCATGATACCAAATGCATTAGCATCTGTGCTGGCTAAAACAGCTGTGCATGGAGTGCCGCTATCAATAATTTGTGCAGCAGCTTCTCGTCCACCAGCCTGCATGGCATTGGAAACATCAAAAACCAATTCGGGTTTGTATTCTATACCATGCTCTTTAAGAGCTGCCAAATAACCGTCAAAACGTTCACGTACATCGGCAATTTTAAAACATCCTACAAATGCTATAGCTTTATGGCCATGGCTTATCAAATGCTTAGCAGCCTGTTTTGTGCTGTTGAAATTGTCCGGCACAATATAGTTGCATTTGCTATTGTTGATTTCACGCGAAACTAAAACAATTGGTTTGTTTTCATTAAGGAGAACATTAATAAAGCTATCTTCAACAGCCTGGGGTAATACTATCCAGCCATCCATATTATTAAAAGCAAGGGGATAATTATATTCTGAATTTTCTGAGGGCTGTTTATGAACAATTGTTTGTACTACGTATAGTCTGCACCCAAGTTTTTTAGTAACATTATGAATGCTTTTAATGAGACCACCAAAGTAATAACCTTCAAGAAATGGGGTAAGAATACCAATATTAATGATTTTTTCTGACATTTTATCACCTCATAAAAGAACAGAAATAAATAGTGCTCTGTATAAATTTCAGTTTAATGGTCTGAAAGACTGACAATTGGTGTGTGATCAATTGTTTCGTAGGGAAGAACAATATTAAAAGTTGTACCTTTGCCCTTTGTTGTATTTATTTCTATATATCCACCCAAGGCATCTACTTCTTTCTTAAGAGATGAGAGACCTACTCCTCTTCCGGAAAGATCCGTAACAGCAGATGAGGTAGAAAAATCATCATTAAATATCAGAGCTGCAATTTCATTGTCAGAAAGGTTTTCTTTACTGTCAATAATTCCTTTTTTTATTGCACTCCGTATAACCTTGTCTGTTTCAATTCCTCTTCCATCGTCGCTTATTGCGATTTTCATCATATTGTTATTTGGAGTAATTTTACAGGAGATGGTTGCAAATTCATCCTTACCTGCCATAATTCTCTCATCAGATGACTCTATTCCGTGGGCTATGGCATTTCTAAAAATTTGAACAAGAGATTGGGAAAAAGCATGATATTTTTCTGGATCAATAAAAAATTCTCCACCTTCAACTTTAAGGGGGTTAATTCTTTTCTCATAGTCAAAAGAGATTTTTTCAATATAATCAGCATATTTCTGAACTAATTCTTTAGCTTTAATGTATCTCAGCAATCTTAATTCAGGAAGCAGGAGCTTGCAATCATCAGGTTTTAATGTTGTGAGTATTTTATGTTCAATTTTTTTTATGCTTTTTCTATCAATGAGTAATGTTTCGTCGTTATTAAAAAAATTCTGACCCAGGAATTTCTTTAAAATGTCAACATCCTCATCCAACAACCCGTTTAAGTCTGTGGCTTCAATGAATCGAGCAAACTGCGCGTGCTTATCCTCATTATTGATAATGTTGCTTACCGTTGTCTCAATATCATGCAGTTTTTGGGGAGTGTGGATCAATGAAAGCTGGCTGAAAACTCCTTTAAATTTATGAATTTCCATGTAAAATGAATATATTTCATCATCAATTAAAATATCGGAAGTTGCTGCCTGTTGAGCCTTTATTGAGTTGGAAAAGGTATAGTAATCATTCAGGCAATCCATGAAATCGGAACGGCTTGTCAGTACTTTTACTATCATTCTAAGAGTGTTTTTTTCTGATTCCATAAGGCACTCTAATTTTCGGTTCTCGGTTATATCGGTTAAAATAACCATAACCATCTCATTTTCAGTATTTTTAACTGAATTGACATCTTTAATACTGATTATTTTATAATCAATTTTTATACTTTTATTATTAATAACAGTTTCTTTAGGCAGAAGAGATATAAATACGTCCCTTCTTAGTCCTTCTTTTTCATTAAATATATCCTTCAGTATTGAAACCAGAAGCTTCTGTTCTTCTTCATTGTTGGAGTATAGCAGGGAAGGGAAGAACCTGTTTGCAATGTCTTCACCAAATATCCTGACGCACTCGCTACTGTACTCCTCACTAATCAGAAGATTGCTTTCAAAGGCTAAAAATCCTTGTGAAGAGTTATTCAGCAATGCTCTGATGGATTTTTCCTTTTTTTGCAATTCTTTTTGGGATTTTTCTATTTCCTTAACAAACTTATTTTTTTCATCGGCAAACATGGCCATTTCCTCCAGATAAACATTAATCTGTTGATTCTGGAGTTCATATTCTTCTTTTTGGTCTGCAATTTGCTGCTCTTTACTTGTTAATTCCAGTTTATAACTATCGTTCATTTTCTTTAAGCGATTTTTTGTATAAAAATATTGAATAAAATTTATAATGAAAAAAGCAATAAAGGCTCCTAAAAACTGGACTTTGTTCCTGACAAAGAGTGCAATAAGCGCATAAAGAAACGATTTCACCAGTACAGAAAAGAAAAAGCCGGAAATATTAAGTTTGCTTGAATTTGAAGAATTATTTTTACACAATTTACTGACCTCCAAAATAAGGTGAAGCATATTGCCGGTACAATCTATCTATTAATGCTTTTATTTTCCTTTGGAATGACCCATAATCTATCATTCCTTTAATATTTACTTACCTTTTAATTATCGGCAAAATATTTGTTTTTTTTGAGCAAAAAGAGAATTATAGTAGTAGAAGTAATAATAAAAAGGGATACACCGGATTCTTGTCCGGATGCATCCCTGAGTATTTTTAGAAGATATAGTTATGTTGTCAAGTTTTTTCGTTATCCAGAGCAGTAACTTGTATTTTAGTTGTACCTAATTTGCTTTCATATACTGCTTGCTGCCATATCAAACTGGCAGGCTGGTTAATTTTCTACCGGAAACTTTGATATTAAACCCAACAAGCGACTTTTAAAAAGTCCAAAGTCAATAGAGTTTACTGATTTATCGCCATTTAAGTCTGCAGCTGCTTTGAATTTATTAGCTTCAGCTGTATTTTCAGGTAGCTTCAGCATTCCAAGTAAAAACTGTTTCATTAATCCGAAGTCAATGGAATTTGCATTGCCATCAGAATTTAAATCTCCATATTTTACCTTTGAAACAGGGGTAGGTGTCACAATAGTTGTTGGGGTGGGTGTTGCATCGGGTTCACCCGGTTCTTTTCCAAAAACCTTGATGCCGTCTTCATAAAGTGCAACGTTTTCTGCCAATGTAGTGTTTGCGCCAAGACCCTGTGCAGACCAGTCATTAGTTGGATCCATCTGGTTACTGGTGTCGCTAATGGATAAATAGATGTTTTTAGCGTAATCATTATATCCTCCCGGGAAGAGTTTAACCCCGTTTAAATCGATTAATATATAATATATGTTTCCAGAATACTGGAACGGGCCTTCTATAGTTCCGCCAAAATCACTATTGGAGGACATAACCTTAACATTGCTTATAGAATTACTGTCCAAAGTAAAGAAATATTTTGCGGTAAGCTTTGTAGTTATACGCGGCGGCCAGGAAGTTTTGTTGACAATTGTAAGCGTTGGTTGATAGCCCCAGGTTCCACCTGTTCCTGTTTTACCTTCAACATACAATTCAAGGCTGTCTCTCTTCTCAGGTTGTGGGAATTCACTGTCATCTATGGGAGTTCCTCCAAACTCCATTGCAAGTCTTGCCATATTACCTGTGAAAGCTGCATTGTAATCACAGGCGACCTCGCTTGTTACATAGTCTTCACGGGAATCGGTAAAGGCATCATCAGCGCCTGGACCTCCAACTAATGCACCGATTAATGTATGACGGCTGTTGGCCGGGTTTTGTATTGAGGTTGTCCATGTACCATGTGCACCTCTATGATGAGGGCTCTGAGGCCATTTGCTGCCATAGCCGATAAGATAGCTCATTTTTGACGGATTGTCTCCAAGAGCATAATTCATCTGTGCTACTGCAAAACTGTGATAACGTTCTTTTAGTTTGGTATCAGTAATAAAATCGCTGTACACAAATGCCAGAAAAGAAGCGTTAGAGGCATAACGCAGTGCGCCCCATTTATCTAAAACTGCCAATCCTCCCGGACTGTAGGTGATTTTTTCACCATTGGTGCCGACTGTCCACCAATCAAGGCTCTTTTGGGTCATTTGGTGATATATGTCTTTTCCTGTCTCTTTGGCAAGTAGGACAGAAAGTCCGAAATACTTATCATTCCAGTTGTGTGTCCACTTAAATTCCCTGTGTTCGGGAGTTGTACCGAGAAGCTTGACGTATTCGCTATAGAAAGCTTCGGATTTTTCCAGATATCCTGCACCACTTCCGGGCTCTGCATTTTCCATTGCTTTGTAAACCCAATATGCTCCCCAGCCCAGATCGTCTATATATCCGTTATATGAATGATAGAATGCGTTTGCATCGGTAATTGATTTGTCGTACTCAGCGCGGTATTTATCGGCAAAAGTATATAAAATTTTTGCGTGATTTAGTAAAGTATCGGCATAATCCTCATCATACGGTCTGAATACCATAGAGGATGCAGCCATTGCTGCAGCAGTCTCAGCGGCCAGTTCCGAACCCGGTTTGTCAGGGGATATGGCATATGCAGGACGCGCCATGGTCATAACCTCCGGTGAACCCCAGAAGGAATGGTCATCGGAACCCTTACCGACTTGTCCGTAAAACTTTTCTGTTGCTCCATTTTTAACAACATGACATTTAATAAAATAGTCATTGATATAACGGAGATTGTTAAGGAAATGTTCCATCTGATTACTTTTTATGTAGCCATCCTTATACTCTATAGCTCCCCAGGCCAACATTGTAACTGAAGCTGCCATCGGGAAACCAAACTTGACATGATCGCCGGCATCAAACCATCCGCCCGTAAGATCAAGTCCGACATCTGAGCCATCTTCCAAAGCTGCATCACCACGCCATTCAACCCTGTTCCATTCAGGCAGTTTACCGCTCTGTTGTGCCTCATAGAACAGAATGGACTTTTGTAATGCTTCAGCGTAGTCATGGCTGGCTGAATATACCGGTAATTCAGGCAACATTACAAGCGACAGCAAAACTGCTGCCATAATTGTACTTATAAGTTTTTTCATACTTTTTCCTCCCCCATTTACTGATAGCAATATGTACTTTGTTGCTTTTTGATTGTTCTACTATAATTATATCCTTTATTATCACTGCTCGTCTATGGTTATATATCAAAATATTGTACGCGATCCCAAGTGCCACAGACAAAAAAACTGTAATTTTTACAGTTAATCTAGCATTTTTACACTACTCATAATTAGACACAAATTATATAATACAAATGATTCAAATTCTTTTTCCACTCAACGGATTCTGGTTATAAAAATCTACGGAGAATAATGACACTGCAAACGATTCAAATCAAATGTTTATAGAAAAATTAAATATATAATATTTCAGGGAGGGGTATAGTATGAAAAAGAAATTATCAGTTGTTGCGGCATCATTAATAGTTTCTGTTCTCGCAACAGGTATTACGGGTTGGAATTGCAATGAAAAGGTATTGGCATCGGAAGTAGTAAATGCCACAGAGGTGGCGGCAGAGGGGACTGAATATAACCAGTTGGAAATGCCTATTGTTTCAATCAATACTGTTTCGGGAAGTGAAATAAGCTCCGAGGAAGAATATATCGGGGCACAAATCAGTATAATCAATGATGAAGGCATTTATGAAATGACTGATATGAATACCACAATAAAACTTCGTGGAAGCAGTTCAATGTATGCAGATAAGAAAAGCTACAAGCTCAAATTTGATGACAAACAAAACTTGTTAAATATTGGTGATGGTAAAGGAAAGCCTTGGCTTTTAATAGCTAACTATTCCGATCATTCTCTTTTAAGAAACCTTACTGCCTATCGCTTTGCGGAAAAACTAACCGGCATGGCTTATACACCAAACTGCCGTTCTGTAGAAGTATATGTAAACGGTGAGTATCAGGGTGTTTATTTGCTTTGTGAGGATAATAACATTAGTAAAAACCGCGTGGCAATCGCAGAAGAGCCCGATGAAGTTGAAAAAAACGGCTATCTGATTGAAATGACCAGATATGACGCTGAGAATAAGTTTAATGTTGATACAGCATCCTATGAAATTAAAAGTGATCTGTCCGAAACTGAATCGATAAAGGAAGAGCAGATTTCTTACATATCAAACTACATTCAGGAATCCTATAATGCACTGAAAAACGGTGACAAGGACGAGGTCGAAAAATATATTGATTTAGAATCATTAGTTGATATTTATATCGGTAATGAAATAGTAAAAAATGTTGATGCTGGCTGGGATAGTTTCTATATTTACAAGGACGTTGACGGAAAACTTTGCTTCGGTCCTATGTGGGATTTTGACCTTGCCATGGGAAATGCAAATTGTGTAAAGGGATTTGATTCATGGGCAGGATTTAATCCGTATCATGTACTGAATGTCAATGCAAATTCCAATCCATGGTTCTGCCATGCGCTTTCAAGTAAATGGTTCCGTGAATTGGTAAAAGAACGTTGGAATGAACTTCAGGATGAGCTTAATGACATTCCAAACATAGTTATCAATGAAGCCGAATCAAATTATCAGTCCTATTGCAGAAACTTTGAAAAATGGGATATACTAGGGAAACAGACAAATATCTCACCGGAAGAAATAGTTGCACTTCCGACCTATAAAGACCATTATATGTACCTTAGCAATTGGTTATCCGAGCGTGTAAACTGGTTGACAGAAAACATTAATGGTGAAGATTTTATTAATGGAATTTTTGTAAAAGAAGATGGCAAGGAATTATCTGCAGAGTCTAATTTGGCGGAATTAAGTTCAAATCTGGCATTTGGATGTTCAAGTTATGAAATTTTACCAAACACAGGAATTTCTGTTTCGTTCGAAGATGGTGGTCAACCTTGGGCACAGGCATGTGTTACTGGTTTTATGCTGGAAGAAGGAGCAGAATATGTATTATCCTTTGATTATAAATGCAATGGTGAACTTACTGTACCATTAGCTATTCAAAAAAACTATGCACCTTGGACACCATATTATTCGGAAGAAATAAATATGACAAGTGAACTTCAACACTTCGAAGGTACTTTTACAGCCACTGAAAATGACTCAAACTGTGCTCTTGCGTTTAGTCTTGGCGGCAGTACCTTGGGGACAGTTGTTAATTTGGAAAATATGAGTCTTGTAAAGAAAACATCTGAAACTTTTGTATATGGCGATGTGGATGGAAATGGTAAAGTGGATTCAATTGACTTTGGTAAATTGAAAAAGTACATTTTACGTATGGAGAAAAGTTTTGAGTATGAGCGCGGAGCAGAAGCAGCAGACGTTAATGCAGATGGAAAAATCAATTCTATTGACTTCGGACTTATAAAAAAGTTTCTCTTAGGCCAGATATCTAGTTTCCCTGCCGAAGGTTTATAGAAATATACAAAAAAAGCAGCTCATTATGGGCTGCTTTTTTTGTATTAATGTGTTTGAAATTTAATTTATTATAGTATGGATACATTAATATTGCCCAAAAAATATACTATTACGAGATTTTTCTTGACGAATAAATCAATTCTGCATAAAATATAGTTGATGAGGTGATTATTAATGCGTAGAAAAATCGAAGCTCAACTCGTGGAGTGGAAAAACAGAGAGCGTATGCCTTTATTGCTTTATGGAGCCAGGCAGGTTGGAAAAACTTACATTCTCACTGAATTTGGAGAGAAGTATTTCGACAATACTGTATATGTCAACTTGGAAACCAACCTCTCGGTAGCCAGATATTTTGATGACGATATTACCCCGGAAAGACTGATACGTTTCCTTGAAACAACTGTAAATCAAGAAATAATTCCTGATAAAACATTAATTATATTTGATGAAATTCAAAGCTGCGAAAGAGCGCTGACGGCTCTCAAATACTTTTGTGAGTTAGCACCGGAATACCATGTTGCAGCTGCCGGAAGCTTATTGGGCGTTGCCATTAACAGGGAAAAATATAGCTTTCCTGTAGGTAAAGTGGAGAGCATGACGCTCTACCCACTGGATTTTGAAGAATTTTTATGGGCGTTTGGAGAAGAACGGCTTGCTCAGGAAATCCGAATTTGTTTCACCGACCTTGTGCCAATGCCGGATGCTCTTCACAATAAAGCATTAGAACTATATCATTATTACTTAATTGTAGGAGGTATGCCTGCCAGCGTTTCATCCTTTGTTAAATCAGGTAAATTGGTACTTGTACCCAACGTTCAGAATGAAATAACCGGCAACTATGTCGCTGACATGGCTAAGTATGCAGATACTTCCGAGACAGTGAAAATACGTGCATGTTTCAATTCCATACCTGCTCAGCTCGCAAAAGAAAATAAGAAGTTTCAGTATAAGGTTATCCAAAAAGGTGGCAGTGCTACTCTTTTTGGGGCTTCAATCGACTGGCTGACACAAGCGGGAGTTGTTTTGAAATGCCAAAAGATTGAACATGCTAAGAACCCTATTTCTGTCTACGCGGATTTTTCTTCTTTTAAGCTGTATATGAGTGATGTTGGTTTGCTTGTCATGAAGTCCGGACTGGCGCAACAAACGATATTGACTGGCGAAGCCAACATTTTCATGGGAGCCGTAACCGAGAATTATATAGCACAGGCTCTTGTGGCCAACGGATATACTCCTTACTACTGGACAAGTGAACATTCGGCAGAACTCGATTTTGTGATACAAAAAGATTCTGATATTGTTGGTATTGAAGTCAAAAAGTCTACAAGTACAAAATCAAAAAGCCTTGGTGTTTTCATTCAGAAGTATCAGCCCACCTATTCAATCAGGTTTTCAGAAAAGAACTTTGGGCAAAGCGATGGGATACATGCAATACCCCATTATGCCGCATTTTGCGTATGATTATGCATGCTTAAAATTACAGTATTTTCTTCACATTTATTAAGCACACCCGAAATTAAGGTGCATGGTTGGAAAAATATTCAAATTTAGTGTATGCTGTTATTAGATTTTATAGCGTTATAGGAGGTGTTTCGATGGGAGAATTAAATGAATTGGATTCCACCTGTGGTGTATCAGATGAAGAATTAACGAAAAGATTTTGGAAGCAGATCGTATAGATAATTAGATAAAAAGTATTAAAGGTTTACCCATTGCCAAATATGATATGGAAAAGAAAGTCCCTTATCTTGAATATCCGGTTGGGAGAAGAGAGTATGTTTTATCAAAGTATTAAGTTCATCCTGAGGAATAGTATAATTGTTTAGTTCAATAAAAATATGAGGAGATTAGAAAATGAGGAGAAAATTAATAATACTAATTACCATGACAGCATTATTTTTGCTTATGCTGACAGGCTGTGTACCTGGTGATGGAACACATACCGAATTAAAACCAGCAGGATTCTTTTGGGGTATTTGGCATGGATGGATTGCGCCAATTTCTGTTATAATGGGATTCTTCAGCAGAAATATAAGAGTTTATGAAACTATAAATTCGGGTTGGTGGTATGACTTTGGCTTTTACATTGCTATTATCAGTGGATTCGGAGGACTGTCCTTGTTTAGAAAGAAGCATTCGGATAAGAATAAGGATTAAATCTTTGAGGATAGCTGTGTGTTGAATTAATGAATTGAATTACCGGCATATCAAACTTCCTTTCGGGGTATTAACATTGTTTCATTGATTGTTGTATCATATCATATTTACAACTGTAAGTCGTAAACTTTATCAGTGTTACAGCAATTAAGGTGTATAGTTGGCATATATAAAATTTTATTATATACTTTATTGGGATGGATAGTGTAAGCGGGTAGTATAACTTTAATTTGTAAGTCATACAGGAAAATAGCTGAGATAGTGAAGTTGGAGTTAAAAGATTATGGATAAATATAGTAATATAAATGATTCGTGCGCTCTAATTACAAATACAGATATAAGTATGAGTTCATGCCTGAAGCAGGCAATTAGAAAGGCAAATACCATAAGAATACTTGCTGCTTTCATCATGGAATCCGGGGTCAGATTGATTATAGACGACTTGAAATATGCCATTAACATGGGAGCAAGGGTACAAATTCTGACAGGCTATTATCTTGGAATAACTGAGCCATCGGCATTGTATTTACTAAAAATGTATTTGGGTGATTCAGCAGAGATTAGGATTTTTAAACATAAGGATATTTCTTTTCATCCAAAGACATATATATTTGAGAACGAGAAATCTAGTGAAATATACATAGGGTCGTCTAATATTTCTGCATCAGCACTTGAGTACGGTGTGGAGTGGAATTATAGAATAGTAAAAGACGAATCAAAGGGAATTTTTACTCAGTTCTATGAAAATTTTGATGAATTATTCTATGACCATTCTTTAGTTTTGAATGATGAAATACTGAAAAACTATAGTCTTGGCTGGAAAAAGAATAAGTTTTCACAGCAAGCCTTCAATTCAAATTCGAAAAACATATTACCGAGTAAGTCTTTATCAGTAGCAGAGACTGAGGAAGCATATCAGGTTGGAAACAAGATTAAACCTTATGGGGCTCAAATTGAAGCTTTATATTATTTGGAATTAGCAAGAAATGAGGTTACAAAAGGTCTTGTTGTTATGGCGACAGGTGTTGGAAAAACATATTTAGCGGCTTTTGACAGTAAAAAGTATAAAAAGATTTTATTTGTGGCACATCGGGAAGAAATCCTAACTCAAGCGTATAATAGTTTCAAGAAGGTAATGCCGGAAAAGAGTTTTGGCATGTTTAAAGAAAATGTAAAAGATACTGATGCGGACGTGATTTTTGCAAGTGTTCAAAGCATTGGAAAACCAAAGTATCTAAATGATAATTGGTTCAAATGTGACTATTTTGATTACATTATTTTTGATGAAATGCACCATATTGCAGCAAGCAGCTATAATGCAGTTTATAACTATTTTAAGCCTGAATTTATGTTGGGACTCACAGCTACGCCATTTCGTATGGATAATAAAGACATTTTCAAGTACTGTGACGACAACCTTATTTATGAAATAAACTTAAAAGAAGCTATCGAACGGGATTATCTTGTGCCGTTTAATTATTATGGAATTTATGATGATACCGACTATAGTGAAATTGATTTTAAAAATGGAAAATATAACGAGAAGGAACTGGAAAAGGCTCTATCTACAAGAAAAAGAGCGGAGCTTGTTCTAAAGTATTATAGAATATATGGACAAATGAGAGCAATTGCGTTTTGCTCGTCAATAAGTCATGCGAATTCTATGACAGAGTCTTTTGTAAAGGCTGGAGTTCCGTCGGCATCAGTTCACTCAGGCGACGGTGAGTTCGTGCAAGAGCGTTCTAAGGCTATAAGTAATTTGAAAGCAGGAGAACTAAAGGTTTTATTTGTTGTGGATATTTTTAATGAAGGTGTTGATATTCCGGATATAGATACAATTCTATTTTTAAGACCAACTGAGTCATATTCGATATTTTTACAACAGTTGGGGAGAGGGCTTAGGAAATCAGAAAATAAAACCTTTGTGAATGTCCTTGATTTTATTGGAAACTATAAAATGGCACCAAACCTGCCGAGGCTTTTGAGCGGTAAGAATCCTATGGCTATGGAAAGCAGATCCACATATAATGTGGAATATCCGGAAGGTTGTAATGTTCAGTTTGATATGAAGCTTATGGATTTATTTGAGGAATTAAAGAAGAATGACAAGCTTCAATATCGTTTAGAGGCTGAGTTTTTCAGGTTGAAAGAGCAATTAGGAGTCAGACCTTCCAGAATGGATTTATATGAAGGATCGGATTTGCCAACAAGAGAGTTTTTCAAAAACGGCTATCTGGCATTTTTGAAACAATACAATGAATTAAATGACGAGGAAAACAATTGGTTGGGAACAGATGTGGAAAAATTCTTATTAGAGCTGGAAAAAATGAATCTACAAAAGCTTTATAAGATTCCGGTTATTTTGACTTTTGTAGAGGGTGGCATATTACATAAGAAAGCTTCAGTTCATGATATCGGGGAAAAGATGATGAAATTTTATAAAAATCCCCAGTATGCAATTGATATGAAGGATGAAGGAAGCAAAGATTATTTGAATTGGTCGATTGACAAGTATAAAAAATTAGCAATAAAAATGCCAATAAATTTTATAAACAAAAGCTCCAAGTTCTTTAATTATGATGAGATAAATAAAGAATTGATTTTGGAGGATTCCATTGTAAATATGTCGAGCAAGTCTTTGGTAGATCATGTACAGGATATTATTCAATACCGACTTCATAATAAATGTGCTAAGTTATATAAAAACGATATGGAAAAGAAGGAAGATGAAAATAATTGAGTATAGAATTTTATAATAAAAATGCTGAGCAATTTTTTAATGAAACTCTAAACGCTGATATGTCAGCAATTTGTGAAAAGTTTCTTAAATACATAAAGCATGGTAGCAGAATTCTTGATGCTGGTTGTGGCTCTGGAAGGGATTCATTATATTTTTTGAAACGAGGCTATGAGGTGGTTTCGATAGATGCTTCGGAAGAAATGGCAAGAATGAGTAGCCAACTAACCGGGCAGAAGACTTTGAAGATGAGATTTGATGAGATAAACTTTGATTCTGAGTTTGATGGGATATGGGCATGTGCTTCTTTACTGCATGTGCCGAAAGCAGATATTAAAGAAGTGTTGTACAAAATTGTAAAGAGTTTAAAAAATGAGGGCGTCTTATTTGCTTCATTTAAGTATGGGAATAATGAAATAATAAGAGAAGAAAGGCTGTTTAACTCATATGACGAAGATGGTTTACGAGATTTATTAAGTACTTTTGCTCAATTAAAGCTTATTGAAATTTGGAAGACCCAGGATGTTAGGCCGGGAAGGGAAACTGAGTTTTGGGTCAATTGTATTTGCAAAAAACAATAGGATTAATGTTTCATGATGAAAATGATAGAAAGGCGTTTGTGAACTCTATGGCTCGTAATAGAATGATCATTTTAATAGTTGGTTTGGTTCTTGTTTTCGTATTGGCCATCTTTACGGGATTTAATGCTTTAAATAGAGATGGGTTGATATTTATTCCGTTCTTGGTAGTATTAGTATATTTTGCGTATATATTAAAACAAGTTTATGAGGAATGGAACCTGTTCAGAATGGATAAAAAAAACGGAGTAGAAATTAAAGTGTTAGAATTTTTAGATCTTTCTGTTAGTAAATGTCCATCTGAAAGAAAGTATATGCCAAAATTAATAATAACATTAGCTTTATTTAAAGATCAGCTAAAGCAAGAGACCCTAGCATTAAAGGGGGATTTTTCTTGTATAGAGTTAAAGCCTGGAAGGAAGTATACGGTTACGTTTTATAGGAATATAAGAGAAATAGTAAAAATTGAGGAGTATAAAAGAACGAAAGATTGATATGCTTATTTGTGACATAGCAAGAAAAACTGCCATTGCAAACAGGCAAAAAAGTTCCAATCACCACAAAAAAACTTGTTGGATGCAATTAAAGTTGTTATAGCAAAGGGTAGGATATCAAGGAATTAATAATCCCAACTGCTTTTTGAGATTATATCGCTTTCTTCAATGATTTTGTTTTCAATGCAATGATGCTTTAATTCTTCATAAAAAATTGCATTTGTGGCCATTATGTATGGAAAAGATATTACTGTGCCTACAAGAAAGGTTACAATAGAAAAAATTATCCAACCCACGAAACTTATATCTAGTAAGAAAAGTTTAAGTCTATGTCCTGTCATCATTTTTTCACTAAGATACAGTGATTTTTTGGCTCCAATTTCAGGGTTGTCGGCTAGGATTATAAAACATAACCTGTAACTATATATTTTTAGTATTCCGGGTATTATCAAAAGACAACTCCAAGCTACTACTTTTACTAAATACAATAGGAATAACTTAATTGCAGCAAAGAAATACTTGAATCCAAGAAACATTACCGATGCGTTTGTTTGTAATGCATTAGGGTTACTGGTACTATATACCATGCGCCAAGGAGTTATTACAGTAAAGTCTGTGTTTTTGTTATTTTTATGGGGAACTTTATATGTTCTAACCGATCTGAGAAAGTAAATCCAAACCCCTAAATGAATTGGTGCAAAAAGTATACCAAAAATAATTAAGCTATAATTTTTATATAATAAATAGCCGAGAAGAGGAAGTCCTATGACCATTAGGGTTAAAGCTGTGCTGCTTACACCTGTTCCACTTAGTTGGCGTCTTGCAGTTATTTTTATTTCATGAATTGATTTATTCAATTGAACACCTCCATTTGCAACGTTTCTAATATGGCTTCAGCGTTATCTACTCAAACTCATTGGAAACATATCTTTAAATTGTTCTCTTGATTATTATATCAAAAAATTGAATGAATTTGAATTGTTAGAGTTTATAACAACTTATAATAGCGAAGTTGTGAAGCTTTGGAGGTCATATTGAGGCGGTTGCTATTGCTTTACTAACTAACACCTTCTCTTAGCGCTTCAGAGTATTACCTTCAGGTTTCATTACCGGCAAGTGATCCGGAAAGCCCATGTAGGACCATGAGTCCATGCTATCAGGATGTCAGTGGTAAAATTAAATTACCCGGTTTCGGGAAAGAAAAGTCCTCACCTATTCACAAACTTCTCCTTATAGGTTAACATAATATTAATTCTATAAGTAGGAGTCGATTATAATGTTGGG